>Ga0325410_1007484_pt1 | contig 11926 bp, 8 predicted proteins | sample PopdelMetagenome_16_FD_206182 | JGI IMG/M metagenome (GOLD analysis project Ga0325410, IMG submission 206182) | Populus deltoides microbial communities from Bellville, Georgia, United States - Xylem-PdIQD-R3 | ecosystem: Host-associated > Plants > Phyllosphere > Stem > Wood/Secondary xylem... | reverse complement strand
CTAAAATTCAGAACTATTCATTTGGTAATTGATTATTGATGTAGTGGCCAACTATTGATTTAGTGGACTTGGTGGACAGCAGCACTCAAGCACTTTGGCTGGATGAAATGACATTGATCCATTCAGTATTTGGCAAAGTGTTCTTCATAAAAGTTATTGGCAATCATCTTATCTTTCCACCCATGAAATTTCAGAGCATTTGGATTACTAGAACTCGAGATATGGCTAAAATACTGAGTAGTGCTGTTGGTGGATATGGTGGATAGACCTCAAGCTCTTGTCTAGATGAAATGTTATTGTTACCATCATAATTTGAGAAAATCATCTTCATGAAAGTTGTTGGAAATCGTCTTTTCCTTTCACTTACCAAATTTCACGTCATTTGGTCTTCTAGAACTCCAGATATGGGTACAATTCTAAGCAGTGTTTGGGCTGGATTACAGGACAGATTCTGACTTCTCTTTTGTGGCCAAACTTTGAATTTGAAAACGGCAGATTTGGGTCTTACACTATTCATGAACATTGTAGGCCTATTGCTTAGCTTTCCATCCATATAAATTAAGCTAAAATCCAAGATCTACAGCTCCAGATATGACCCAATAACTGAATAGTGTTCCAATTTGAATTAAATTGGCATCTCCTTTCTAAGCTTAGCCGTTTCTTTATCCTTTCACTTTCAATAGTTAATCACATCAATCAATCCTTTGAATTGTGAGATATGTCTGCATTTAAAATGAACATTTACCATAAATTAAAGCTATCTTATATTATCAGATCTGTTATTATAAAACATGCTCTAGTTAAGGAGTTATTGATATTTCAAGTGCAAAATGATGATATAAAACCTTGATAAAAATGCACTTTTAAGTACTAATCAACCTCTGTAAAGAAAGTGTCGTGTTTCTTGGATATATTATCTCTAGCAGGGGTGAGGAGAAAATTGAGGCAATTCGGGACTGGTCAAAACCTGCTAGTATCGTTGATGTGAGGAGTTTCCATGGTTTAGCTTCTTTCTATAGGCAATTTGTGAAAGACTTCAGCCATATTGTTGCTCCTATGACAGAATGCTTGAAAAAAGGGAACGAGTTTAGATGGAGTGAAGATGCGCAGAAAGCTTTTGAGTTAATTAAGGAAAAGTTGTGTACTGCTCCAATTTTAACACTTCCAGACTTTACTAAAACATTCGAAATAGAGTGCGATGCTTCTGGAGTTGGAATTAGAGCTGTCTTGCTGCAAGAAAAGAGGCCGATTGCATTCTTCAATGAAAAGTTAAATGGAGCACGTTTGAACTACTCTATTTACGACAAGGAGTTCTATACTTTGATTCGGGCTCTAGAGGTATGACAGCACTACCTGTTGCCTAAAGAATTTGTTATACATACTGATCATGAATCCTTGAAGTATCTTAAGGGGCAAAGCAAGTTGAATCGAAGACATGCTAAATGGGTGGAGTTTATGGAGTCATTTCTTTATGTCATAAAGTACAAAAAAGGGCAAGTTAATGTGGTTGTTGATCTCTTTCTAGGAGGTTTGCACTGATCTCTATGTTGAATGCAAGGCTAATGGGTTTTGAACAAGTGAAGAAACAATATGCTAATGATTCCTACCTTGCTAATGTGGTTGCCGAATGTGCAAAGGGAGCTTGTGATGGGTTTTTTATGCATGAAGGTCACTTGTTCAAAATAGGTAGAATGTGTATTCTTTCAGGTTCGTTACGGGAGTTGCTTATGCGAGAGGCTTATGGTGGTGGTCTTAGTGGTCATTTTGGGGAGAAGAAGACTTATGAGCTACTGAAAGAATATTTTTTTTGGCCTAGCATGTTACGGGATGTGCACAAGGTGATTGAGAGATGTGCTATTTGCAAGAAAGCTAAGGGTAAAGAGAATGTATATGGACTATATATACCATTGCCTATTCCAGAGCAACCATGGATGGATGTTAGCATGGACTTTGTACTTGGGTTACCAAGAACACAGCGTTGAAAGGATTCAATAATGGTCGTGGTTGATCGATTCTCCAAAATATCTCATTTCATTCCTTGCAACAAAATTGACGATGCAGTACATGTTGCTGATTTGTTCTTTTAAGAGATTATTCGTTTGCATGGAGTTCCTAAAAGCATTGTCTCTGATCGTGATACAAAGTTCCTAAGCCATTTTTGGAAGACTCTTTGGAGGAAGCTTAGAATGAAGTTACTTTTCAGTACGGCATGTCATCCATAAACTGATGGACAAACTGAGGTTCGATTATATATTAAAGAGAAAATGACAAAGTATGCTAAACAAGCTAACAAGGGGCAGAAAATGGTTAGGTTTGAACCTGAAGATCTTGTTTGGATTCATCTTAGCAAGGGCAGATTCCTAAGCAAACATAAGTCCAAGTTGATGCCAAGAGCTGATGGTCCATTTCAAATTATAGAAAAGGTGAATGACAATGTGTATAAGGTAGATCTTCCTGGTGATTACAACGTATCAGCTACTTTTAATGTGAAAGACTTGACTCCATACTTGGATGATGATGACGATTCTGATTTGAGGACAAATCATTTTCAACCCGGGGTTGATGACGTGTATCATGGGAATTATAATCCATTATATAAAGCTAAATCTAACATGCAAGAGGATTCAGATGGTCCAATGACAAGAGTGAGAGTGAAACAACTACAAAGGGCCTTGACTAGTCAAATTGGAATGATTGAAGCTGCGTCGGAGTTAAAAATTAGCAATCAATTTGAAATTGGTTCAAGGATGTTTATTGGCCTACAATTGAAACTTGGAGATGGGAAAAGCCCTTAATGGTTATCTTGATGCTGGGCTACTTGAATTTGGGTGGATAATGAAATAAGTGAAGGAATTGATGCTGTTTACGGTCAGAACAATAAATGAATTTGAATCCGAATTTGAAGTCATCCATTGCATGTGAAAACAAGACTAATCTAGGTGGATTTCAAGTTCAGAACGTGATCTTTCTAGATTGTCCAACCATGATTGCATTGGACTTTTGTTCAAGAAGTTAATTTGGCCTGTTTATGTTTCAGAAAGGTCAAAAAACGTGTGTTAGTTAATTTGTTTAGGTTAGTTTGTCAAAGTCTGTTTTTTGGGCTTGACTTCTGCCATGTTGAATTTTTCCCAACTTTGGAGGGATGTTCCAATTATAAATATAGTATCAGAATATGTAATAAAACACTTTTGGCCAAGATTTGAAACTTAATTAACAGAATTAAGAGTTGTTCTTCCAAATTAATTTTGTGAAGAACCCTACCTGACTTATCACTCTTCAATCACAAAGAGTGTGGCGTCGAAATCCTAGATTGATCTTTGTGGCGTCCAGATTGACTTATCAAAGTATCATTCTAGTCTATCCTCCATCTTATTTACCTTGAAATCACTATAATCCAACCTAAACACCAAAAGAAAGACAACACAACCAGAACCATCCTTCATCCATTTTCATTAGATTCATTGTTGCTGATTTTTGAATCATTCACGACACATCACTTACTAAAGGGTCTTTGGCTTAATTTCTTGGCTAGGCTATTGGTTGGACTTTTGGTGCTAGTCTTTGTTGAAGTTTATTCATCCAAGAATACAAATTATTAGCTATGAATTCTAAAAAAGCATTAAAGATGACATTCATAGCTTTCTTGTATAAAGGGAGAACCCTATTTGATGTCTCACTACCAAAGTCTCTCATTTTACCGTGACTGCTTGTGTCACATCTTTCACTTTCTCTGAACTTTAAAAATTACTCTATTTTGACTAATTCTATTGGTGGCATTGTATAGTGAGAATGAGATGCACTGTACAAACCCTAATTATCTTGCTACAAAGTGGAGATTGTAGGGCTCATAAAAACAGTAGGTGTTCCTTTATACCAGATATATCACCAACCTAAAATGTAGATCTATATAAGTCAGGATACTTTCCCAAACTATAGTGTTCTCTTCTCTTTTAGCATTTGTCTCTCTATGTTAAGGAATCAACAATCATATAAGACCTATTCTCCTTGATGCGAATGATCACTCATTTTTGCCATTACTATAAAGGTTTCTAAGTATCGTTTAAAAGGAAAACTATGAAAAAGAGTTCTCATCAAACTCTTCCCAATACAAACTATTTAGGGGTCTAGAGTTGATTGTACAATACTGAAACTATAAAAATAAGTATTCTATGCCTAAACCCACCATAAAACACAATACAAGTATATTTTTATCATGAAATGGTGGTCTTCACTTCTAATTAGCATTCCCCTAATGCCTTGTATATATGACTCAGTATAAACTATCTAAAGGCAATAGTCATACCCTTAGCCAAAGCCAATACTATTTTCAAATAGGCCCTGGTTGGTTTATTACACTTGAAACAAATTAAATACCTATGCACCTAGTGGAGAAAAAAAAGCCATATGTTCTTTCTAGGATGGAAAGTTAGTTCATTTCTTCTCTCTTTTTAATAAAACATTGTATTTAGGACTACTTGCCAATAGATTTTTAAATTGACATGGGTCACGTTGTGTGGAGGGATAAAGCTCCTCACCTCCTTAATATAGGCCTTTTTTATTACGGTCAAATCTATACATCTTATTAGAAACTAAATCACATGCAAAATTGAATTCAATTCTGAAGCAAATTTCAAATCAATTAATAACTTATTATAATTTATGTTTGGAATAAAATACTAAATTACATAATTGAATTCAATTATATTATTTGGAATACTTGTAGAAATGAATTGAATTGACAATATTGACTATTTTTCCTTTAATTCATAAATATTTCTTTCTGTTACCATGACCCTTATATTTATTTAAAATATCAAAAAATATAGATATTTAAAAAAGAAATAAATAGACTTATTTCATATTAAATGTTTATTGGAAAAAATCAATATATATTTATATAAGTTTTTTTATCAAATTAATATTTTCATTGGAATATTAAGAATAAGATTCTAGAAATATTGCAATAAAAATTATAACATTTTACTCAAATCAGACTTAAATAAAATTAATATCAATCCAACACAAATCATATTACCAAATGGAGAAATAAATGACCAACATAATTTTGATAATGTTAACAACTTATAAAGATACCATAAATATATATTCTTAAGCCAAAGCTTTTGTTAAATAAGAAGAAACAAGAAAGAGAGTGGGGGTTTTGGCAGAGAATAAAAAGTTACTTTGTAAGGGTTTTAGAATGAAAAAAGGGATATTTTTGAAAAATAATTTTCAATATTGATTTGAATTGAATTATTACAGCAAATTAGAGGGTCTCTTTTTTGATTTTTTTCTTCCTTTTTTTAAAAATTGAATTCAATTTAAAATTCAAACCAACACCCTTAAAAAGATTCCAAATACAAGAATTGATATAATCTTATGAATTGAAATAACGCCCTTAAAAAGATTCCAAACACAAGAATAGATTTAACCATATGAATTCAATCCAATTCATATGGTTCCAAGCAATATAATAGAGCTATGGTTTACATCTTATACTTGAATACAAAGACATTATTTGACTTCAACAAAAAAGAAAGGATAAAGCTGTCGACATCTTCTTGTTAGACTTGGTGGTAATCCTAGATAGTTAGATGGCGTAAAAAATCTTCTAGCATCTTCATTCTTCACTAAAGTTTTGTTCCATTCTATCTAACTACTTGATGTAATCTGGAGTGGCAACAATAGGCCATGTTAGGATGAACTTCTTTCACATGTTGATGTTCATATGATTATCCTAGAGTGGAAGCCTCTCTCTCTGCATCTAAGATGAACAAGTTATCTATTTCTTGAGGAACTTACTCTTAGTATGGACCAAAATATTCTTTAGATATTTTTTTTAAACATTGCCGATGATAAACCATTGTACATTGGGGATACAATCTGCATAGTTTTGGAAGCGAGAAATAAAAGAAGGTTTTTGCCATATAGAGCTTAAACATGCCTTTTTGTGTTTGAAGAGACAAGTAAGCTTAGAGTTTATATTTTTATGGAAATCTTTGGTTTATGCTAAGAAGAATCGAGGATTTTTCGAAGAAGATGGAAGAACATGGTAGTTAATTGATTGAATTGATAAATTAATTGCAACTCAACATAACTTTTATTTTAATCCTAAGCATCACACTTAAAAGCTAGAAAACATCTTATTTTGAAATTGATTAATTAACTAACATGTTAGACAATGAAATATTGTTGATATTTTAGAAGAACAATGCTTGATTTGTCGCGTCATTCATGAAATTTTTTTCGATCGATTTAAACATAAAAGGCAAATTGATATTCCTTAATGTATCTTAAATAAATGAATATTGAGAGCATTGCTTATATAAAAAATAAATCATCCATGTGTTGTGTAATTAAGAATAGTTGTTATTCATTGTTAGTTTTCAAGCAAATCAATAAAGAAAGTCGAAATCAACCATCAACAATAAGAAAGGGTGAAATTGACTATCATCTAAGATACTATGATTCACATCAAACAACCAATTGATCAAGTCATATATATATATAAAAAAATCTTTAGTATGATAACTAGTGGGTATCATAGAATGATACAAGCATATGGAAAAAGAAAATTTTTAGTGTAATAACATATGGGTATCATAGAATAATACAAGCACAAATGACTATTAGAATGATGAACATGAGTTAAGTAGTATAAATTATACGAGGATTAAAGTTATAAGAATCTTTATCTACTATAAATAATTTGTACAAGATCAAGATTTTATGCCCATGTGAAATTCTATATTGGGAACAATATAAATAAGTTATCAGCAGCTTAAAAGAATGATAAACCCCACGTACAACAATTTATTCACAGCTTTAGGATTAAGTTATAATAGTAATTTTCCTTGTTGAAAAAGAAAAAGAAAAACAAATGGCATATCAATCAAGTAATCGACCAATGGGATGATACGATTGATCATCAAATTATCTATTAGATCAACAATATTATATTATAAACAAGATAAATAAATATATTGTACAAAGACATAGTAATAAGAATAAAAAGCTTGGTCTATTGAACATAGCCGCCAACTTGAGAAGAATGTTTTCAAAAGCTATAGGCTTTGTTAGAACCCACGCGGAAGGAATACAGCGAAAGGTGACGCCGAAGGAAGTAAAGTATTCCCTTCTTTATTGTTAATCTATATATATATATATATATATATATATATATTATCCGATATCCTCACAGGCTAGTTTTATTCGGGATTTCAATAAGTATATTATCTAAGTATCAACTTATATAAAATCTTTATTGTTAACTTATATAATTAGATTATAAGAAAAAAAACAAGTAGTGGTATAAAGTCCAGATTTTATTCCACTCAAGTGATAGCATAGCTCATCTTGTATCTATTGATGATATCTGCAAAACTATTCAATTCTTGTAACTTTTGAAATATCATCAGTTATAAATTTATAATAATATGATTTTTCTTCATCATACTTATAATAACATGGTTTAATATGTTTTAGTTTTAATTTATTATAGAAGATAACTGTACGTGAGTCGTTGAAAAATTACATAAAAAGGAACAAAATTAAAATTCTTGGGGAGTGCCAGAGTCTGGAGAACATTAATAAATTACCGCTTTCCAGATCTAAATCTAGATGTACAAAACAGGGGAAATGGTACACAGATAGAGCAGCAACCATAGAAGTAACCACGTCCAAGAGGATTAGAAAGCCTATCATTTTGGCCAAGTAGAAAAAGTAGAAACAAACAAAAACTTAGCTAGCATGTCTTTTAGATAAACAAGAACAGAATCACATGCATACCCACTTATGCACATTGATATCCAGCATCGCCTGTTACCAGCATACCCCACCACTGCGCCACAATCAGAGTCACAGCCTTGCACCTTCAACCGCACCAAAACATCAAGCTGGACACCACAACGGTTATAAAGAATGAGAACAAGCCAGTGTTTTCAAGTCTGAATCCAGCATCAGTGATGTCTGTGTTTATTCCGGCTCCTGATGGACCTACACCAGTGCCAATCCCTCCTAGCACTCCAGTAGGTGTTGCAGTGTACGGAGTGGTGGTGGTAGATGGGGTTGCGGTCGAGGGTGTGGTGTTAGTTGGAGTTGTGGTGACCGGAGTAGTTGGAGTTGTGGTGACTGGAGTTGGAGTTGTGCCGACTGGAGTTGGAGTTGTGCCGGTGCCCGCAGCGCTGGACAAAAAGAAGGTCAGCAGATAATTTTTGAATCCTGACAGTGATATCATCCCATAACAAAGAATACTCGACAAAGATGTGGACTCTAACTTAAGAGTTTTTAGCCCCCTTTTTTTTTTCCCTATCCTCTGCGTATTCTCTTAACAAAAAATCAGGCTGGCATTTTGTTTTAAAATGTTTCAACTTCCCACATAAAAATTCAGGAACTTGAAATACAGGCATAGCATTTTATCTGCCATGTTTTAGACTTTTGTTGGCCGCTAGGAAATAGGAAGAAAAAGAACATTACATTTACATTCAAAATTAGAAACATTAGCATGTGACGACAGCTATATTTAACAAATAATTTGCAATAAATGAACACAATTATTCTTGTCATCGACAAAATTATTTAATAAAACAATATATATTCTCTCAAAATCACCAGCAGAGTCTCTCAAATACAGGGAGCATCGCAACATTAGAATCAAGATTTTAAAATCATAACGTGGCATTCAGTAGTGGGTGGATCTTTATGACAATTGAACATGGAAGCAATCTAAACATGCTCACGTTTACCCTCTCCTCGTATATAATCAGGGATGGGTGGTTAGGCATAAACCACAACATTAATGTCATGTTGCTAAGTTGTGCGTAACGTTCCCTCCAACAACAGGAGTTCAAGTTGTTAGTCTTCAAGAATTTCCCCCCCTTTTCCTATCGTTTCTTGCTTCACTACTACATTTACTCATTCTACAATTAGGAAGGTACAAGTGAACGCATACAGCTCAACCACACTATTTTCTCCCGCTGTTGTCTACTTATCATGAAAACCTAGGAGTAGTGCAAGAATTTGTGGTGAACTAATTGATACTTTTTCGAAACAGCGACAAATATATTGCTCCGTATAGCTGGTGGTGACAGGAGCCACCCTAGAACTGTGGGGCCACACATGCATACACATCTCTCAAGACATCCCAGAATTCAAAAGTTGGTTCACATCTCAAAAATATTATGTCCATCCCAAGGTTTTGATGCTGTTTTATATTTGAAAATCATAACCATTATGGCCCACCATAGAAACCCTGTTAGGTCATTTTCAATAGGAGAGGCAAACAAATATCAAAAGATCAAAAAACTAATTATTTAGTCTTGAGAAATAAATACGAAAAATATTAATATTAAAGTATTATGAAAATGATTTCTTTTATATTGGAATGAACACAAGGAAAAGAACGTATATTTACACTATTTAAAAAACTATATCAATAATTTGGCGCTCCTCTAGAACGTATATTTACACTACATATAAAACTATATTAATAAGAGCTAAGAACATAAATTCATCAGAGCATTATAGACTATTAACTATTTAAGTTATTTTTAAAAAAACTTGAACGATATGCCAGTTTATGAATTTCATGGATGATGGCGAGCTTAGAAAAGTAATTAATGAGGTGGTGTGTTTTTAAGGTACATTATTGTCCTTGTAGGTAATGCATCTTTCACATTGTCCTTGTCCATTACGCTCCAGTGACATTATAGCTTTATTAGAGGGCTTTAGATCTGAAATATTGCAGTATCACCATCCTTTTATCAAAGCTAAAAGAGTAGAGTAGCTTGAAAAATGATCAAAGGTGAGGCTTGCGAGAAGACACAACAAGGGTTGTGCGGGGAGAGTGTTAATTTTTGTTTGTCGAGTGTTTTTATTTGAAAAAATATTAAATTAATACTATTTTTTTAAAGATGCTTCGCAATATCAAACCCACCATTGCTAACAAAAAGCTACAAACAGTTGAAAGAAAAAAAATATGGAGACGGCAAATTCTTTGGTAGAAGCTATTTTTCCTCGGCCAGCTATAAAGAAAAGAAGGATGCCTAGAAAACAGTTGATGGACACTCGAAATTCCAGCAAGCACCAAACTTTTCTAAGGTACTCAAGGAAAAATGCTCTCCCTCGACGGAAGAACTCCAAAAATGGGTGCACTAGTAAAGGAGTCTAAGTAAAGCAGCATAAACTAAAAGATGATAGCTTTCTCCTAGATCATTCATTGTCTTCTTGTTTCTACATGTTTAGATCCTATTTTTCTCAAAGAAACATTAGACTCAAATTTTAGCATTCAGCTCTGTTAAGAATCTTGAACTTTCCTGAACTTAGTTATTCACAATAAACAAATAAATAATCTACTAGGAAAGACAGTTTAAACCATTCTGCCACAGCAAATGATATCTAGATTTCGCATTCTATAGAAATAATATTTTTTTTAAATTTATTTTTAAACAAATACATCAAAACAAAATAATATAAAAACATAAAAAAATTAATTTAAAATAAAAAAATATTTTTTTAAAAATAACTTTTAAAACCCAAAAATATAATGCTGGTGGTACAAGTTATGGGCACCAATGGATCAATAGCCTGAAATACGTCAGACCTTATCTGACATCACATTTTATTGCTTTAAAAAAAATTAGAAGTTGAATGGCAAAACTTCTACGAGTTAATTAGAGCAGCAATACCTGACACTGGAAGGGTAAGAGCAGCCGTTAATGCCTAAATCAATTACCCAAAAAAATAAAAAAACGGTGAAAAGTAATTAGTCCATATATATTACAAGGAAACTATAAAATATATGTGAGAGATTTGGGGAATGGCTTACTAGGATCAGATGCAGAAACCATAGCAGCGCCTTTGAAATCACAAGCGCCTTGAGCCTGACCCTTTTTTTGGAAGTAGCTGTTGACAGCATAATTGCAATGAGCTCTGACTGTGTTGGGTAGGAAACAAGGACCATTTTGATGGATAGGGACACAGTCAGCCCCAGCTCCACAAGCATAGTCTAGAGTCTGCTGGAGGACTGAGGTGCCCATTTCCTTGCAAACGCACCATGTGCAGCCTAAAGAAGCAATATTTGAAGAAGAAGAAGAAGAAGAAGAGAAGGTTAGAAAAAGGAAACGATGAAAACAGTAGTATCCCATCTAGTAAAATTAAAGAAGGTGGACTTTAGAAATAATAATAATAACAATAATCAGGCCTTAGTCCATCACAAAGAAGGAAGAAGAGGAGAAGAAAGAGGAGGTTCCATGGTTACAAACATAAAGAAAGCTGCATTGCTTAAAACCAACAAGAGTATACATGGGAAAACATAATGGACAAATATAACCTTGCATTAAGTAAAAAAAAAAACCTAAAAAAAACCCTTTTTTTTCAAAAAGAAAGTTATTAAGAAACAACCATTGAAAGATAAAAGGAAAAGAATATATCCTCAGTCTAAAATTGGATTAGTTTTATGGGTTGTGGCTTTGGCCGTCAGGAGAAAAAAAAAAGAAACCGAAACAGGAAAAAAAAAAGGAAAAGAAAAAGGATAATGCCATAACTCACTTGCTCGACCAGCCATGGCCATCATGAGTATTGCAAGCACTAAAACAGCCATTATTGATTGAACAATGGGGAAAGAGCTTCAGAGATATCAATGGCGGACAGAGAAAGGTTGCAGTTTAGAGAGAGAGAGAGTACGGTGCAGGAGAGAGTGATGCAAATGCAAATGGGGTGGCTATCGATTCTAGACAAGAAAAAAATAGACAGAAACAGTAGATTGTGGAGAGGAGGTGGCCCAGTTTGGTGTCGGCTTGTGAGTGCTTTTTTGTTCTTTCTACACCAATTTACTATTCATTTCTCCATCATCTTTGCCTTTGCCCTTTAAAACAAAAAAAAGTAAACAGTAGCCTGGGAAGTCGAGAAAACTTTTTTATGCCTGCGA
>Ga0325410_1007480_pt1 | contig 11929 bp, 11 predicted proteins | sample PopdelMetagenome_16_FD_206182 | JGI IMG/M metagenome (GOLD analysis project Ga0325410, IMG submission 206182) | Populus deltoides microbial communities from Bellville, Georgia, United States - Xylem-PdIQD-R3 | ecosystem: Host-associated > Plants > Phyllosphere > Stem > Wood/Secondary xylem... | reverse complement strand
CCAAGTAATTTCCCACGTATATGACTCACCAATAAAGTATTAACTCGGATCGACTTTTATATTAAACTTAAAAATAAATTAAACTAAGTAAATTTTGGCTAACTCTCTAACCATGTTAAAATTAAGTCAAGTTAATACTAAGAATTATTTTTAACTAGAATAATATTATTTTAATAAAAATAATTGTTATATGATTTCGCTTCTAATCTTTTGGTTTTCAAACCGATATGCTTGGACTTTACATTTTATTTTTTTTATAGCATAATCTAAACTGGAAATTAAATTTCAATTTAATGCCTTGAAATATTTTTATTATTATTATTAATATGGGTATCTGAACCAGCTTACACGTACCTTGACTAATCTCAAGGGTCCTGAAATTAACGATCATGTAAGTCTCCAGTTAGCTTGAGATTTGTGAAACTCAAACTGGTGATATTCAAAAAATAAATTTAGAACCTGATTAGTTAATTATTAATGTGGGTATCTGAACCAGCTTACACGTACTTTAACTAATCTCACGGGTCCTGAAATTAACGATCATGTAAGTCTCCAATTGGCCTGAAATTTGTAAAACTCAAACTAGTGATATTCAAAAAAATAAATTTAGAACCTAATTAGTTGATTAACACTAATCAAAAGTTTGAAATATTTCTTTCCTGGACTAATAAAGACTTTGAGCATAATAAATATGATTGATTGAAATATATCATGGAGAGAAAAAGCGTGGGACCTTTTTACAAGAATTAGGGTTTTGATGTACAGCAACTATTTATTTATTTATAACACAATTTACTTTAGAAAACCTTTCATTGTGTAATTTTCTTAAAGTTGCTCATCTTGTATTTTTTTTTCCCTTCCAAATCCTCTGATTAATTATTATGTTGTTCATCCTAAATCTTGATTAAATTTCTTGTTAAAACACACACACACACACATATATATACACATCACAATAATTCTATATTGAGATTTTATCCTCTAATTCTTGAAAAATTATTAAATATATGAAGAGTTGTATTTTTCATATAATAATTCCGCCGTCTCCTATTACTTTCACAAGACCAGGGACCTGGCTGCAAGCTCGCAGAGGGATTGTTCGAAGGCTAAGACTGGAAGTAAAACCCATGAGTCCTGATCTCCGATCAAATTTTATTTTAAATGTTTTAAATTCATGTCCTGGTTCATCTGTATTTTGAAAATCGAGTGGATCCATCACATGAAAATCAGCCAATTATTCAATCATTTTAATCACCAGCACCAGGACAGATTTGAAAGTAACATTTTCATGGACCCAGGGTTATAATCTCACAGCTTTTTAATCAAGTTTATGAAAAGTATTTAAAATATTAAAAAGAATATAATATCTTTTGAGAAACGCCACTAATGATGTCTCTCAGTGTGGGCCTGTTTATTTCTGCGTTTCAAAAGCGCTTTTAATAAAATTTGAAAATTTTTTATTTTTTTATTAACTTCAAATTAATATGTTTTTAGTGTTTTCAAATCATTTTGATGTGCTGATGTCAAAAATGATTTTTAAAAAATAAAAAAATATCATTAGCATGTATTTTGGCACGAAAAGCTATTTAAAAAGCAACCGCAACCACACTGCCAAACACACTAAAATAGAATATGAATAATCTGTCCTTGCCAGCTTAACAAACAAGAGTCTATGATGGGTAACCCTCCCAACTAACCCTTCCTGGGTGTTACTTTCTTGAACAAGGATAAATATGGTGGGGGTGTTACTTTCTTGAACAAGGATAAATATGGTGGGCCATTAGAAGACTTTTATATACCTAAAAATATAATCTTACTCTGATAGCATTTAATGAGGGATACATATCCCTTACACCTATATTAATATTTAATGGGAATATGATGGGTCCTTAAAGAATTTTTATACACTAAAAGGTGTAGGGAGATTAGGGTCTAAGACGTCAAATTTAGCTAAACTCATGGAGGCTAAGTTCTTCTCTAATGTTAGACCCAATGGAGGTTAGTCATTCACTTAGGCGTGCCAAGAGAGGATGATCGTTACCTTGGACTTGGCAAACTACCAAATTCGCGTGCCTTGGATCTGGCATGTTTGTCAAACTCACATTACCTTGGACTTGGCTAAATTCCACGTTCAAGTATCTTGGGTCTGACATGTTTACCGGACACACGTTGACTTGGACTTTGCTGACGACCATGTCCAAGTGCCTTGGACCTGACTAACTGTCAAGTTCAAGTGCCTTGGGTCTGATATGTTTATTAGATTTGCATTACCTTATTCTCATGAGCGCCAAAGGAGGATGGTCATTCATTTGAACATTCCAAGAAATGATATGCATTCTGATGGGCGTGTCAGGGATTTGGCATACTGCCAAACCTAGTATGTTCAGGGTTTTGCACATTGCATGCTAGGAATAACTAATCAAGTTGCATGGAAATGTCGATATCAATGTAGCCTATTGATATCATTAACAATTCCTAACCGGAATAGTTAATCAAGTTCAGCATCCCTCGTGTTCTATGGTGATCATGCTGAAGTTAGTAAACCATATTGACATCATGAGCCTCCTGTTCTCAGAACCGACTAATCAAATCCAGGAGAATGCCGATATCAATAGAACTCATTGATATCATTAATTATTCCCAACCAGAATAGTGAATCAAGTTTGTTTTCATTTCTCATTCATTTCAATAGATGCTTCTCTTTTGGTAACACACACACACACACACATATATATAATTCAAAAATTAAACAAGCTTTCATAATTATGTACACTTAAGAAAAATATAGGTGTAAAACACTTACCTGCTGCAGAAGCTCGGCTCGTGCTCCTCTGCTGCTGTTATGTAGCTCATATAGTCCCTCATGTATTCACAGGTATACCATATTATTTCCTATTCAAGTTACATTTCTTTTAATAAAAATAAAATCAGTAAATATTAACTTCTCTTCAACAATTTCTTCCTTCACATTTGTGTTCCTAATGCATCACTTAAGATCATTATTATTTTTTTAATCATAACTAACATTACAAATCTCAGTTCTAAACACAGCTTATTTTGTTTGAATGTTAAAGCACAAAACTACACATTTTCTAAGGGAGAGAAACCCAATTTTGCCCTTAACACATTTAAATTACCTATTTTAACAACTTGTTGAAATTGCCAGCAAAAATGATAGCCTAACCTCACCTCATATTTTTATCTATATTTGAATTTCTAGAACTCCACATTAGACGAGGTCAATCTCGTTGGAAAGCTAATATTCTTGGCTATTACTTTTATGAAATGACCTTTCTCAAATTCTATCCTTTATAGGCTTGAGTCCCTTATAAAAATTAGAGAGATGAATCTGTCCAGTTTCGTCAATGTTTTAAATGAACCCTCAAACATCTTTATTTTCTAGCCAGTTACAAAAGCATGTAAAAATTCAGTTAAATTTTTTTAAAAACGCTTTTGAAACGCAAAAACAAACATAGTTTTACGAAACTCAGTTATAAAAGCATGCAAAAACTGCTTTTTAAAAACTGCGTTTCAAACTCAATTTTTTAGTGGATCCCACAGTAAAACACGCAGTGTGTTACCAAACACATTACTCTGTTTTTTGCACCGCAAACACAAAAGTTGCAGTCAAACAAACGCAGAATAGCTGCCAACGGGTGACCATAGCAAGGGGAAAAAAAAGAACAAGTTCAGAAGGTGCTGCTGCCTAGTTTGGAGAAATTGGGAAGTACATATGGTTTGCGTATGACTTTTTTTCCCCTCGTGTAAAAGCTTTTGTGGTGCACGCTGGAATAATTGATTGTTTTTCTTAATTATTATTATTTATCTTAACTCGAGAAATTCCCATTGGAATTCAATAATTTTATTTTTAGCTACACGAAACCATTATGGAGGAAAAGGAATTGGGCCCCCGGCAGAAAAGAACCTGCTCCACACGAAAAAGCAGGGACACAGACTAGGCAAACTAGAGGCAAAAACCATGCATGTCCCTTGCTATTTGGCAAACTAAACCAGCGGCTTGCTTCCTATTACCCCCTAAAGGCATGGCATGATAACTAGACTCCATGCCCACCAAACAATAATGTTGCAGCATGGTGTCATAATTGGTGTAGAAAAATAAAGAAGCATCATCTCACCAATCAGAAGCATTGCCTACGGTAAATAAAGTAGCAATTCAGGCCCACAAGAAAGATACTCCAATTTTTGCTACTGGTATAACAATTTATAGAAAATTCATCCAGGTAGGGTTCTATTATTGAAATACTGTATTACGGCAAATAAAAGGATAATGAAATGGATTTTTAAAAACTGATTTGGTGTTCCAAACTTGTCATGGAGTCAACGAGCAAAAAGTTCAGGTCCAGGAGGTCAACCACTAAAGGGTGGATAGTGGTGGGAACAGATAGACTTGCCGAGCGTGTCGTAGCCCCTAGGTCGTCGATCTAATGGCCACTCTTGGTCGCATGATCTCAACACTCTATGCTAGGATTAGAACGCCATCCCATCTTGGCCCATATAACTCGAAATTCCATTTTCAAATTTCAAGGTTTCCCACACGGAAGAAGACCGAAAATATAAAGCTTGACGCACTAAATGGAAGTCAAGTCTTCGGGGGTCAGGTGCTTAATCTTCATCCTTGAACAAGAAAATTGTTACTGTTTTATTGACGGGTCAACGGGCTCAAGTCCATCGTTGCACCGCATAGAGTTTCGCTTGCAAATGCACAAATATCTTCCCGAGAAAAGAACCATGGCAATGATGAGGAAACATACATCAAGATTCCAAGATGAAAACATAGGTCACCACTCCAAACCATGGAATATAATAAAAGTTGTTTTTTAAGGTATAGTTTGTTTAAAAATACATCAAAATAATGTTATTTTTTTTTATCTTTTAAAATTCAACACTAGCACATTAAAACAATCTAAAAATATATATAAAAAATAAAACTGAAAAAATATTAAACAATCTAAAAATATATAAAAAAATAAAACTAAAAAAATATTAAAAAATTCCAAGAGGAAATCCCAAACACCACCTAGAATTCAAGATGTTATACCGCAATGCAAACAGTGCAGGATTAGGGTGGGCTAAAATGCTCGAACCAAAAGACGAACCAAAAACATCCCCTGCCGTGATTTAAAACAGCAAGATCGGACCAGTGACAACATCGCGAACTTTCAAACCATGCTTCCAAGTTCATAACTATAGACTGCATATTGTCTTTACATCTTCTTGCATTCTTCTTGAATCAGCATCATGCATCGTATTGACTATTAACATTTATAACAAGCGTTAAAAGGATATAAGACGACCATTGGATTTATGAAAGGAATGACATTTAATGCCAATAATTTCAAGTGAACAAAATCAAGTTTGGATAATGCCACCTCTAGTGTGCATCTCCTTGTATTTATCTCATCAGGCCAGTTTGATACCTCAGACAGACGCGGGACATTACTAGAAAATCGAAAATTGGGCGTGGAGACTGCTGTTACCTCCAGCAGTGAGGGAAAAAGATTTGAGTGAATGGCTTGTTCGTTTCAAATCATGTTGGCCACCTAGAACATGTATCAAGGCCCACAGCTGAAATCTATCCATTTGGCAACTATTGGTTCGTTCCCCTCGAGTTCTCTATCTTTCTCTCACATTTCAACGGCAAACTTGCGTCTCAACCCAAAAATGCTCTAAGATAAGCTGTTCCTCTTGAAAACAAATCATGGAACTTCCGCCCAAAGCAAAATGAGGAGCACAGCCAACATGAACAACAATAGGAATTGCACAAAATGCATGAAACACAGCTACAAAGGTTATATGATCTTGTGCAGTCCGATGTGCAGATCAGAAGATATGGAAATCAGAAGCGGGAGGGAATAATGCCATACTGCTTTAAAGACTCGTTTCTGATGAGCTTTTATGGACTGGGATGGCTTGTGGTAATTGTACCTGATATCAAAGACATGGATCACAGGGTCTACCGAACCAGATGTGAGGTACAAACCATCAGGAGACCAAGCTTGATTGATCAGAGCTGACTGAGAGTCACTACTTTCTTGTTTAAACCCAAAGGAATGAATTTCCGTTTGCCTCAATCTAATATCGAACAACCTAAGTTGCTTCCCAAGAGTCCTGAAAATGAGTTCTTCTATTAGAAGATTCAAGAAGGTTAGAAAAAATATGGAATTACATGGAAAAAAAAAATGAAACTTAGTTCTATGAACATGCCTCCCAGGTGACTGCAATAGTTCTCTATAGCTGCAATATACGTTTAGTGCTATTTTTATTAATTTTTTTGCTTCAAAGTCCTCGCAAAACAATATTAATTCAACTATAATGCAGTTTATCTAGAAACCCAATGGAAGAGATGACAGTGTGTGAAACAATGTCACACCTGGTTAATTTAGTAGATTTCTACAAGCATAATAAGAACATTATTATTAATACTAATTGGCAAATGAGCTGACAAGGACTCAGGTCAGAAAGAGAGGAGAGGAAGAATGCTAATTCTTACCCTGTTTGGACCATGAATAGATTGAAGTCGCATGGATTTGGCAGAACACTCATGCATCTGCTGTCGAGTTGATGTTTAAAGTCTGCTCTCCCAACTTGCACATCAAACCCAACAATTCTCTTGTCCGCACCAGCAGACAGTACAATCTGCTTTTGCTGCATCCCAGCAACCCCCATGACTGCAGAAGAATGCATATTCCTGTGCAATGCCTTTGGCTTCCATGAGTTCTCTTCATCTTTCTCAGTCCAAAGAACAACACCATGATCACTGCCACCAGTGACAAAACAGGTATTTTCCCAAGGCATGAACTCTATGCCGTTAATAATACCCTTAATATGAGGTTTGTCCTCCAAGAAAGTTATCCGTGCTCTCTGCCAACACAAAAGACAAAATTAAGATTATTTATCCAAAACCCTACATTTTACACGGAAGTGCATGCTCATATAGCATGATGGTGTGTGTACAGAGCATGCTAACCTCACTGTTGTCAAATCCATGTTATACATATGTAATTGAGACATCTATTTAAATGGCACTAGCATATTTATTCAGAAAGTATATTTCAACCATGATCCATACCCCTTGTGTTTTATTCAAATTCAGAACTGATATCTGAGCATCCCCACTATCTGCAGTGTAAGCAGAAAATAAGCTATTTCCCAGAGGATGCCAAGCTATATCTTCTGGCCATCGCCGTTGCACTGGAGATACACTATCAGTGGTGCTAAGCAGAGAGGCACCTGACCTGAAATTTAAAAAGGGGTAAAGTAGATGCGAGATGAGAATCTTCACATTACAGTGCTGAAGATTAAATGATGAAACTGCATGTTTTAAACAGTGAAAATGTTTCATGCTTCAACCAACTCAAATGGAAGCAACTGAGAATTCTCTCTCTTGCATAATCAATAGCACCTACAGTTCTTTCTAATAATGATGGAAAAACCACTGATTCCTTCCCCTTTACATAACCCTCCTTACAGTTGGAAAAACAAAAGAAATGGAAAGAGAGAAAAAGGGGTGGCTGGTCTAGAGACAAAAAACCAAGACACTATTGTAACCATCACAAATGAGCTTAGCATCACATTTAGATAAATAACTCCAATTATATATAAAAATCATGCCACCTTCAGCAAGTTTTTTATCAAGAATCCTGTTCTCCATACCTCGAGTCTGATTATAGAACCAACAAGTAGGTCTCATAGGAGGCTGCCGTAACTTACTGATTGCTATGTTTGTCATAGTAGGGGATCTAAAGGCAGGAAGGTACATGAATGTATTTCCTATGGCTTGTAATATTAATCTTGTCACAACTTGATGCTTGCAATCTATTGCAGTAACAAATTTATTACAGCATCTACTTAGTGTATGTGCCTTGGAAATGTGACATAGTGAGCGCTGAAAAAGAAATGTGCTTGTGGTAGTGGGATATAGAACAAAATCCTCTGGAACGTGACAAGGCAAATGGTGCGAGGGCTGGGACAGAAAAGAAGTGAAGTCTTGAAATTGTTTTTAAATCTGTTCTTTGTCAATGCAATAGCAAATAGATGTCAAATGTTTTTTTGCCAGAAAACAGCAATGGATGCTTGTGATTTGAAGGAAGCTGGTTGCTCAAATAAAAAAATTATCGATCCTCTCACTAGTTGCTGTCAACAGAGGTCTTCTCCAGAAGTATTTATTAATATTATAAACAAAATAAGCAGTTAAATAACATAGGCCTGGAGGATTGTGAATTTGAAGTTGGTGGTAATTTTCATAGACACAAGTGTGGGCATGATACTTTTCTTTCTTTGCAAAAAATGTCATTTGACAAAAATCAAGAGAAGTACACATGAAGCATGCATGAGAGACGACCCTTATCAAAATACTTGCCAAGTTGATATTGGGAAACATGATAATAGTTTCCATTAACCAGTGAATAGCGCCCAGTATACTAGTTGCTGTCAACAGAGGTCTTCTCCAGAAGTATTTATTAATATTATAAACAAAATAAGCAGTTAAATAACATTGGCCTGGAGGATTGTGAATTTGAAGTTGGTGGTAATTTTCATAGACACAAGTGCGGGCATGATACTTTTCTTTCTTTGCAAAAAATGTCATTTGACAAAAATCAAGAGAAGTACACATGAAGCATGCATGAGAGACGACCCTTATCAAAATACTTGCCAAGTTGATATTGGGAAACATGATAATAGTTTCCATTAACCAGTGAATAGCGCCCAGTATACTGACAGGAGCCCCACCCCCCCCAAAAAAAAAAAAAAAAAACAAGAAGAAGAAGAAGAAGAAGAGCAAATAATACAACTCTGAATAGAGTCCCTGGAAAACACAAAGAAAACAGGCCTGGAAGGGAATCATATTGCTGCATCCATCATCAACTACTCATGGAACCACAAACAAGCCTAGCAATTTCTCAGTGAAAATGCATCTCTCAGCTTCATAATTGTGGGAAGATGTTGAACTACAAAGCATTTGTTCTAAGAAATTCTTCAGACATTACAAACTACCCGTTTCTATCAATTGCTCTTGGATTAAATTAGAATCTATGGAGAGCTTTCCACACTCTAATCAATCCATAACATAAACCTTACACTGAAACAAGTCCAGGATTTAGCAACTACATTCTGTTAAGATGTAAAATCTTAACTTGTGCACAGAGGATATTCCATACAATATCATAAATTGAAGGAACTGACTGCCTAATTGAAATATCAAAGCGAAAGCATCAACCATTCTTTGCAACTCTAAACCTAGCATAGGCATCATGTTTGTGGTTCACCATATATTGTATCTCTATCAAATGTACAAAAATGCATAACAGCATGGCAAGCATGCTCGTCACATGCTGGATCTATTTGTCAGCTATTCATGAAAGCTAATGTACACAATTGCACACAAACTTTAAGGCTTACCCTCTAGCTTGTAGTTGCCATAGGTTGATCATTCCATCTAAAGCACTGTATGTATTCAAAACATTATACAGAGGTTAGATTTCATAGATTATATGATTGAATACGAGAAAACTAATACAACATGGCCATTTTACATATTTCCCTAACAAACATTATAAATTGGAAAAACATTAAGCAAGAAAAACATGCAAGATCAAATTGAGATGAACTTCTCCTCATAAATCCACCAATAGTCACGCATCTACTTCCTTAAAACCATAGAACTTATAGCTGGAACAAAAATTCTCCATGTTCGAAGCCACTTGCAAGTGCACTCTATGAGTTATGAATGATGTTGTTTTAAGTGATTGTAATAAAGTAAATGCCATTGTTGTAGCCTTCTTGTTCGGATAAGGAATAATGTATCTTTGAAAAGAGTTGCTGTTCTGGTTATGCACATTTCTTTCTTCTTTTTTTGTTACTGCCACTCCACATGGTATTCTTCTCTTCATGACTCAATCTCTCTCGCTAAGAACTTGAGTACCAAATATCCATCTCTTCATGGCCCATGTGCGCTTCAGATGATCTTCTTTCTACCTATTGGCTAAATCAGTTTAACCTTCCAACAAGCACTATTTGATGATGCTTAATGCTTCTACATATTTGTAAGAGCTAATGTGTTATGAAAGTTGTCCAAAGCAAAGAATTTTGATTAAGTGAAATAAGTTGATGATGTTCTTCATATGGAAAACCACAATCTAAAATGTCAAAAAGAAATGGGAAACAGCAACAACTTATCATCTCTAGGTGATAGCACAAATATTTTTTAAACTACCTCCACCATCCTAATGGTGAAAGGCTAAGAAAATCACATGTGGTCAAATTTCATTTCATTTTCTTTAGTTTGATAGGTGATTCATTTATAAGTGAAATTTAGAGACAATAGATTCTCAAGTCAAGGATCATGTCAAAAGAACTTAAATTCATTTGTGACAACTACGACTACAATGTCAAAATTAATCGGGCAAATCACCTGGATACAAAAAGCTGATCATTCACCGGACATACAGCAACACTTCTCAACTTTCTTTTGTGCTGACTAGAGATATGATTACTTGTATGGCAGTGGACTGTGCATGGAGCAGAGCTCCTAGACACCAGCGGAATCAATTCCTTGTGTTCTTTCTGTTCTGAAATTTGATAGGAAAAAAAACAAGTGAACATGTAATGACATACCAAATGAAGCACAATGCAACCCCAAGCATGCAATTATATATATAAATGTATGTATGTATGTATGTATATAAATGTATGAATGTATGTATGTACCAATCTTCCTTTTATTTCCTCGATCCTGAATTTCAACAACTTCAACATCAGAAGAACTTCTGTGACACTTTTCCATCTTCACTTTCACTGCACTATTGGATTTTTCCACTTTCACATTCGCAGCACTATAAGGTTTTTCTACTTTCACATTTACAACACCATTAGAAGGAGCAAGAGAACTCAGATGAGCACTAGAACCACATGAAATCCTCGCACCAGAACCCACCGATTTTACAGTTTGGGGAACTTTCGGATTCACAGCAGGAATCACAAGTTCAGTTCTAGATTGAGGCTGACTGCTAGAAGAAGCTTCATTCAAACGAACCGGACTTGGCGACTTCCTCTCCATCTTCACTTTCTTGATACCGTTCTCCACAGAAGGTTTATTCGCCACTGATGCATTGCTTCTTGCACTTAACCGAGCCAGTTTCGTCTGAGAATCCTCTAACCTCTTCTCCGCTTCAACAAGCTGCACACCTTTCCAAGCAAATAATCAAGCACTGATTTAATTTTGTTAATTAAACCACTAATTTCAGCATTTTTCTTTCTATTTCAATCAATCTATCAAACAATCAAAAACCTACTTAATATTCGAGAATTGATTTATTCTGTTAACTTCCAATCGATAATTAGAAAAATCAGATAAAAACCCAAAATTTAATTATAACAATAAAAAAAAGACCAAAAATAAACAATATTTTATTGAAAAAAAAAGGAAATGAAGAGATTTGAAAATTAAAGAAGAAGAAGAAGAAGAAGGAACCTGAGTTTTATAATAAGAAAGGCGTTGCTTAAGATGTTGGACTTCATGAGAGCGGTGTTCGATTAAAGCAATGAAAGCGACCTTTTGCTCTTCTATGCTATCTTCTTCTTCTTCTCTGCCGCTGTTCTCGTTCGATTTTTGATTTAGCGACGCTTCATTATCGTCGTCGTTGTTTCGCTGCTCTAGTTTTGGCCTTTTCAGGATCGGAGAAGGCGTGCTCATTTTTTCTTGGTGTCTCTCTGTGTGTTTGTACAGTGCGGTTTTGGGTTTGCTTTGTTTTGTCGACGAGCGCGAGAGGGAGGGAGGGAGGGGGAAAGGACGGTATTAATATTTATATTTATGGGGACGAGGAAGGTGAAAATCTGGATTGTTTATTGGCGATTTATAGAAAGATTAAATGATAGTATTGCATATTCAATGTTTTTTTATTGAAAAATA
>Ga0325410_1007476_pt1 | contig 11935 bp, 3 predicted proteins | sample PopdelMetagenome_16_FD_206182 | JGI IMG/M metagenome (GOLD analysis project Ga0325410, IMG submission 206182) | Populus deltoides microbial communities from Bellville, Georgia, United States - Xylem-PdIQD-R3 | ecosystem: Host-associated > Plants > Phyllosphere > Stem > Wood/Secondary xylem... | reverse complement strand
GTTAAGTTAGGTTAACAAAATTTTAAAAATATTTACCCATCTTTTTAATTTGTGAAATTCATTTCTTAAATTTTGTGACAACTTTTATAGATTAAATCGAGTAAAATAATATAAATATTACAAATATACCAATATTTTTTAACACCCCTACGTATTATAAATCCCTTACAATGCCTTTTCCCAAATATATAACAATAATTAGTCTGTGTGACCAAGCGATACATTATACGGAAAGGATTATTTGAAACTAATGTGCTACAAAAAGGAAGAAAGTTAAAAAAGAAGAACGTTATGGATATATTTGAAAATAAAGATTAAAACGAGAATTTAATATTCATTGTATAGTGACACAAGTATTGTTTTTCAATTTTTTTAATTTAATTGAATAGAAATAACAATAGATATTCATAAAAACAAATAATAATTTAAACCATGAAAAAATTTATATTTTACTCAAGATTATTTTTTATTACTCATATATTTTATTTGTTTAAAGAAATACTTTATTGTTAGCAATATATATGGTTTATTGTATAAAAAATAAAGGTGATTAAAATAGAAATTAGAAAAAAAATTATTGATTTGAAATACGGAGTAAAAAAATAAATCTTTCTAATCGAAACTTTTTTTTTTTATTTATATGTTTTTTTTACAAAAACATGTCTTTTTTATTAGAAGTATTGTTTTTTAAATTAAAACTTATCATAATCTTAAAAGCAGGTTTTAATAAGAAAAAAAAATCATAAATCAATAATTTCTACTAGAAATACAAAAAACAAAATTAAATTTGAGAAAAATAAAATAAAAATTTACAATAAAAAATATATTTTTTATTTATATTAAATATTCATGAGGGAATCATTTTTTAAAAAATTAAGCATATTAGGTTCATATATAATTATTAAAAAATAATTGTTAATATTACCATAAAAACTATAATATTATTTAAAGAATATGGCATAATAGGATAATTATTTAAATATCATTTGTATAAATTTATTTAAAGTAAATATTATTATAAAATGTATAAAACAATGAGGGCCATTTGACAACGGAAAAAAAAAGAGAAACTATGTGCCTAAGCTAAAGAGATTAGCTCTTGTACCTCGCTAAACTTATAAAGCCAAAACACGCTTGGATTTGGAAGCTAGGCTCGCACAACTATTTTTTTCCTTTTGAAAATGGTGGATGACATCGTCCATCTTTAAAATAGAAAACTATCATATAACAACAAAAACACATTTTAATTTAACAAAAAAAATCAAAATCAAATAAAATTATTTTTTTTCAAGTTTTGATCTATCTTGTTAGGTATCATGAAATGTAAAAATCATTTTCATTGAGTCTTTCTCTTAAAAATCGAATCTAAAAACACCAAAATTACAATTATTGGCTGTAGAAATTTAGCTATCTAAGAGCTTTTTGTCTTCTTTTTTTACAAGTAACTTTTTTTCTCCTCTCTATATATCCCAAGACTCGAATAAATAAAAAATAAATGGTGGACCGAACTATAAAAATCCTAAAGAATAGATAACAATTATTAAAAGGTGAAATTGGAGGGACCAAATTAAGCATCCTAACACCATTTGAACAGTTAAGTATGGAAATGTTTTTTTTTCCTTGAAATATCAAATTTGGCACATGTTCTTTCAATTTTAGTTTTAAGAACAATATGAAATTCATTTTTACATGTTTGGTCTTTAATCCAATGTTTAAATATTTAATGACATATCAAGTATTCGAGATCATACAATCGAAACAGACAAAAACAAATAAAACCATGTTAACATAGTTCACTTTGCAATACAATTTTTAAATATTATATTTTGCAACCTGAAATTTGAAGGCAAATAACACTTTATATTTTTAGGAGTTGGTGCTAGAAAAAAGTCAACAAAAAATATGTATTTATTTACAAGATTACCATTATATTTGAAATAATGATTAAAGAGTCCAAAATCATAAAAGTAACAAAAATATAACTAAAAAACTTGGAAAAAAGAAGTAGTCAAAGAGAGCAAACCAAAACAAAAAAGAAAAGAAAAGAAAAGCAACCCTTATCTCCTATCTTTCTCCACTATAGACCACCATCTCCACCACATCTCTTCCTTTCTTCTTAGTTGTTTCGAGCAATTAGGATTTTGACAAGATTCTGATGCCTAATGTTTCTTAAGGCTTTGCACGTGGCCATGAAAGCTTTTGAAGCTTCATGATGTTAAAGATTCAGTACCTTCACTGTCCCTATCATTTCGTTATCATTTCGTTATCATGAAGAATTGCTTTATACATGGAACCAAAATTACCTACTCTGATCAAATTGGCTGAAGAGAAACCACTAATTGCTTTAAGGAAATTCTTATAGGACAACTGTAAAACTAAACCAATAATGAAGATTCTTCAACAAGTTTTTTCTTTTTTTTTCCGCACAGTAACCTTTCTCATTCATCATCATAAGACTTGCGTTGTCATCTTCATCCTCTAATATCTAGCCATTAGAAACACATAGCTTGATCTCCTCATAAAATCAAAGTCACTCAACATCCTTTACTGCCTACCATCACAATCATAAACCCATACTCACCACAACCATCATTCACCTCCTACAGATACTCTATCTCTTCACATATTTCATACCTATCTACTCTTTACATTCACCAACTTCATAGGTCACTCTATATCTTTGTCAAAACCTTTGTTCTTTTTAGGAAATTTAACCTTGAATCAAACTAGAAACCTTAAATCATGGATTTGTGTTGAGGGTTTTCTTCTAGATTGATGTTTGATAAAGAAAACATAGGAGAATAAGTTATGCGTTAGTAGTACCTTTTATGATATATATATATATATATATATATATATATATATATATATATATATAAAAGAGAGAGAGAGAGAGAGAGAGAGAGAGAGAGAGAGAGAGAGAGAGAGAGATTATTGTCATTTCGTTAATTTTTAAAATTTGCTTTGACTCAGGTTGTAAAGTTTAATATTAAAAAATTTGGTTAAAAAATTTTTTTAAAAAATAAAGTTCATTGATTAAAATAGAGTGAGGACAAGATTTTAAAGACAAGGAATGAAAAAAATCAAATATAAACATTAAGGAAAATAATAAAAATCCATAAATAGTAAAATATCTCTTGGTTTCTTTTATAATGTAATATACTTATAAACCTTTACATTATAGGATGCTGATAATAATTTTTCCTTAAAAATAAATAAAGTTCATTGATTGAAATAGAGTATGGGAAAAACTTTAAAGACTAAGATTAAAAATTCAAATAAAAACAATAAGTAAAATAAAAAAATCCATAAAACAATAAAATATATGGATCTCTTGAATTCTTTTATAATATAATATAATTATAAGCCTTTACATTATGAATAATTCAATGTAAATCATATGGAAACTTATAATATTTTTAAATCATAAAGCATATTGTTATTTCCTCTAAGTGGTTTATTACAAAACTCCTCGTGTAACAATGAGCAATCATCACCATAAAAAGAGACAACTAGCTGATACCATATGCTTAAACAACTTTGACCATACAAAGTCATTGAATAAGATGAAGGAAGTGACACATAGCTATTTTAGGTAATGTTTTGACACATGTTTCTTTGTTTGTTTTTTTATTTATTGCTTGAGGCTGGACTTGATGCCCTTACATTAGTAACACCTAGGCTTGCTAGCATATGCCTAATATATCAACCACTCCTACATCCTCTCCTTTATTATTTTAATTCTACATCTTTTTTTGTTTTGTCTTTTTTAACTTGAATATTGTTTATTTCCTTTTTGATAATATAAAAAACATATATATCTATCTATCTATCTATCTAACTAGAATTGACAAAACTTAAAAGATAGTGAATCAAGATATCAATTCTTAATGGGCATGCCAAGCATTATATATCAATAACAAAGCAGAACAATTAAGGGGAAAGCATATACTTGTTATTTATTACAAGCCTCTCAATGCCTTTTTAGCAGATCTTAGATTTCCTTTTTTTTAAAAAAACAATCCTTTTATAGAAACTTCTGAAAGCAACAATATTTTCAAAGTTTGACCTCAAATAAGGTTTCAAGCAACTTGGCATCCAACCAAATGAGCAGCACAAAATCACCTTTTGTATACCTAATAGCTATTATCAGTAGTCGGTCATGCTATTTGTATTGAAAAAATCTCCATCAAAGTTCTAGAAAGCAATGGTAAAGATATTCCAGTCAATACTCTATTTTGTTGTCATCTATATAGATGAAATCCTGTTATTTTCATCATTTTCAGAAAGGCATGTTAAACTTCTACATCAATTCCATACTATATTCAAAAGTATGGCATCATGCTTTTCACAAAGAAATATGCAAATTGAAAAATCTTCTATTGATTTTTTAGGTCTCAATATCAAAGTCGAACAAATAATGCATTAGCCATTTATTGGAAAAGTAGTGCTCAACTTTCCTTTTAGCAATCTCTCCAAGAGAAAAGTTCAATAATTCCTAGTTATAGTCAACTACATGGCAAACTTTGTTTCTTATATCACCCAACATAGGAATATCTTTCTTTTTTTTTGTTAAAGAATGAGTCAGAGTAATGGTCCCATATTCATTCCCAAGCACTTCAACAACTCTAGCTGATAGCACATAATCTACCATCCCTGTAAATCCCTTCTGATGGATAAAGAATCATGCAGAAAATGTTAGTGATAATTATTAGGGTGTGGTACTACTAGGAAAAAAAAAGAATAGCAAACGAAAAATTTGTACCTATTAAAGTAGAGCCTTCAAGAAATAAAAGTCCCATTACCATTCAACTTTTAAGGAAATCCATATAGTGAAAACGAGGATTTGAGAAGTTTTAACTTCCTAAACTAATTCTCCATATATCAACCTCTAACACTTCATCCTCTTTAAGAAACATTAGTTATAATTACTATAATTCAACTTTAGAAAGCTTTGTTGAAGTTTTTTATGGTTGATCCTCACCCCTTTCAACCATATTCTAATACTTCTCAGCAAACTGCTATTTTAGCAGTTGATGAGGATGATGATCCGGAAAAAATATGTCTTTCAATCTAATGATATTAGCTCTAACCCTTGCTAAAAATCCTCTCTAGAACATGGTAAAGGATTTACTTTAGAAGATATTCCAATAAAAAAAAAATAGCAAGATAAATTCTATGAATTCCATGCTTGGTTGAAAGCCACATATAACGAATCAAGAGATCCACTTAAAAAAATTTATATCAGGTTTTGTTTGTTAATATTGGTAGCCTTGGTGCTTATTGGCAACAAATGATGAAAAATATGATTATTAATGAATTTGTTGACAGTATCCATCATGAATTTCTTAATAACTAGGTTGACTTTCGATCTCAAGTCAGACAAGAATATCTACAAACAAAGTTTTGCTCTTTCAAACTCCATGACTTAGAAAAACACTACTAAGAAATGTCCAATAAATATTATGTCATTGGTGGTATTGGCGATGTCAACCTCAAGAAGACCTTCCTAAATTTCCAAAACCTCTAAGCAAAGAAACGATGAGATATCTCCCTGTTCTAAATATACAACTAGTCTTTGTCACCTTTGGACAAATAATTCAAATGCTTTTTAAAAGACTTGAAAGCTTGTACAATCAGATGGGTTTCTTATAACAACTTGATCATCTCAAGCTTGATAATGTTTATAAAAAATAAAACCTCTAAATTGGATGTAAAAAACAGTGCTTTAAAAACTGTAACAAATAACACAATAATAAGTTGATGTTTAAGTCAAGAAAATTCAAAAATAGAAAATGGTGATTCTTCAAAAGAAGCTAAAGCAAGGACATAAAAAATCTAACATGTGCTTTATCAGTAGAAAAAAGGGTCATTTTGCTAAATAATATCCACAGTAACACAATCGAGATATGATTCTAAAACGAATCTTCGTTCTCTCAAACATTTGACTAAGATGATGATTTTGAATCTTTATTTGAAGAAGAAAAAAAAAAGCTCCACTGGAAACTGTCTTTGTTATCTCTAATGAAGAAAAGATCTAAATGATATCTATTGTGGCCCCAACCTCCTTGATATACCGGTAACCAAACCAATTCTTTTGGAACAAATCTATATCCTGATAAAGAAATATGCAAAACCTATCTAAGTTATTGCATTATTGGACACTAGTGCAACTACTAACATAGCAAAACCCACAATTCTTTTATCTCATCTATGAAAATATATTTATTAAGTATATAGAACAATAAATGGAGAGGCTTTTTTCATCAAAAATATATCAAAACCTATTATCATTAAACTTTTTCCTAGCTATTATGTCACCCAACATCTACTTAGTTTTGATCTTCTTAGAAAAGATCTTCTTGATGGGTTTGATATAATCTAGAAATTTGATAAACTTTGTTAGGATACCCATGGTCATAGATACAAGAATTCTTCTATTGATAAGCATTCCCAGCTTGTTTTTAATAAAATCCTTGAAAGTTGTCATTGGATAAATTGCAAAAACCTCATATACAGAATGTCATTCATAGTTCCTCCATAAATGTCCTCAACCTCTCCAGCCTAATCCAAAATTCTTCATCACCCTACCATTCAAAAGGAATGAAGATATCAACTCTACAAAGGCTACTCATATGGGAATGGCCCCAAATTATTAAAAGATGGTAGATTTAGAATTAACAGAATTAAAAGATAGAATCATTGAAGATATCAATTCTCAATTAGCATACCAAGCATTCTATGCCAATAACAGAGCATAAGAATTTAGGGAAAAGCCTAGACTTGTTATTGATTACAAGTCTTTCAATGCTTTTTTTTTTTTTCAGATCTCAACTCTCTTCTTCCAATGAAAGAAATCCTTTTACAAGAACTCCTAGAAACAACCATATTTTCAAAGTTTGATCTTAAATTAGGTTTCTAGCAACTTGCCATCCAACCAAATAAGTGGCACAAAACCACCTTCTGTATACCTAATGGCCATCATCATTGGTCAGTCATGCCATTTGGAGTTTAAAAAAACAATGGTAAAAATATCTTAGTCAATACTCCATTCTATTATTGTTTATATCAATGGCATCCTGTTATTTTCATCATCTTTAGAAATGCATGTTGAACTTCTACATCAATTTCTTACTATTGTTAAAAAAATATGGAATCAAGCTTTCATAAAGAAAAATGTAAATTGACAAATCTTCCATTTATTTTCTAGGTTTCAATATTAAAGATGGACATGTAATGCTTCAACCACACATTAAAAAAGCTACGCTCGGTTTTCCTTCTAGCTATCTCTTTAAGAGAGAAGTTTAACAATTTTTGGTTATAATCAGCTATTTGGCAGACTTTGTTCTTTATATTACCCAACACATGAATATCTTGTCCTATTTATTATAGAAGGAATCAGAGCAATGGTCCACTTTTCATCCCCAAGCACTCTAAAAAATCCAGTTGATAGCACAAAATCTATAATATCTACAAATCCCTTTTGATGGCAAAACAATTTTGTAGATGGATGTTAGTGATGATTAATAGAGTACGGTACTACTAAAAGAAAATAATAGCAAGCAAATACTCTATGGCTATAAAAGCGAAGCCTTCAAGCAATCAGAGTTCCATTACCATTAAACTTTCAAGGAAATCCTTGCAGTGAAATAAGGAATTGAGAAGTTTGAATTTTATTTAGTAGGGCATCATTTTTTTTTATTGAAATGGATAAGTCAAGCTTTCTAAAAATGCTTGAAACCAAGTAAAAGCTCCTTCCTCAACTGTAATTACTTTAATAGAAATATTGGTCTGATAGATATAAATTTGATGTTAAAACATCAAAGGAACATACAACTTCCTTCCTGATCTCTTATCAAGATATCATGAAAAATCCAACATCTAGCCTACCATTTTTCCCATTTTTTTCTTTGAGTTAATCCAATCTTTCCTCTCTGTTGATGTAAAAGACCCTCATCCTAGACAAATACCTTCTAGATTGTTTTGTCCTTACTCTCCCTCAAATCCACTCTATATTATTCAGAAAGCGTGGTCTTGTAATCATTCATCCTACATACCTTTTTCCTCACTTTTTTTCTTTATAAGAGTCAGAATTGAGTTTTTATTCTGGATTTATCTTGCTAAGATATATGGATATGACTGCATTTCTATTCTGCATTTTTATTCTGGATTTAAAAAAATATATTAAGACAATGACAGATTAAATCGATCACAGTCCCTCCATGACCCGGGTCATGGATTCTATTGAGTTTAATAACTTTTTTTATTTAATTATATGATAAAAATATATGCTCACAAAATTGACTACCAATTTAAAAATAGATACTTATTTGAGATAATGATGACCCTATAGAAAGCAAACAAAAATAAATCATATAGTTTATTTATCTACCAATCCAATATTAAATGACGAAATTGAAAAAAAAATAAAAAACCAAAAAAAAAAACAAATCTAGTCAATTGGCTAGCACATCAAACTTGTGTACCGGGTTATAGACTCCAATGAGATTGTATATTTTCTTAAAATTATTTTTTATTTAATTATATGATAAAAAAATAAACGATTACAAAATCAAACACCAACACTATACTAAGATATTTTTTTAAAACCGTGATAACCTCGTGGAGAGCTAAATAAAACCAATTATAAAATTGAATTTCTAATTAATCTAATATTTAATAAAAAATAAAAAAATTAAACTCATCAAATCCCCAAATCAGATCAACTACCCAAATCTATAAACATGTGATGAATTTTATAAAGTTTTAACGAATACAATAGTGTGTGTATCACGAAGTCTGACTATGTTCGCTGGTGCAATTTTATATTTAAATGAGTGGTTGTGCTTGTTTAAAATCCAAGTCCAAGTCCAAGTCCAAGATCTCCATGCGTCTAGATTTTTTATTAAATTTTTAAGTTGTTTTTTTTTATTATTATTTTTCCTTTAAATAGAAAATAAGGTACCAAATCACTGCTTACATTTTCAGAACCCCGTGCCAAACGAGTCAATTTGTCCCACCTGACCAGACAAAAAGGCGTCTCCTCCAAGGCCAGGTTCCCTAGCGGAATCACAAGTCCAAATGAGAACACCTCAGCAGTTGCACAAAATGTACAAGTAGAGATTCTTACGCGTTTTGTGAAAGGCTAGGCATATCTCTGCGCAAGATTTTCTAGGTTGATTTTGATAGTTTTTTTAATTTATTTTTATTTTTATTTTTATTATTTAATATTAAATTAATTGAAAATTTTGATATGTTTTTAATGAAATTTTTCATTTATTTGTGTTTTTTTTGCAAGTTTGATATGTTTGGGGGAGAAGTATTTTTTTTATATTAATGTAAAAACTAATTTTAAAAAAATATAAAAATATTATTTTAATATATTTTTAAATAAAAAATATTTTAAAATTTAAACCGCTATCACATTTCCGAAGATTTCCAAACACACTATGCACGTGGCCTTGTCTGATTAAAGACTCAAGTTCAAACATTTCTTACACGCAAACAATGAACCCAAAGGATGATCTTGTTTTATTCACTTATCATATGCCCCGTTTCGCACCCCTACAGTTTTCTGCGTAAACGATACGGTCTTGGCCTGAGCTGGAGGAAATTCTTATGAAAGAGAAGCTCTCATGGCCCCAATCCATATCAAACACGTAGCACGCCCTTCGCTCAACAAGGATACAGAGGCATAAGGGACGAATGATAACGCTCCATGACGATGATTAAAAGTTATCAAAACAATTCAAAAATATTTAAAAATTAATTTTTTAAAAATATTAAATTATTTTAAAAATACAAATTAAACGACGTTTCCAGATATTCTCCAAAAGCACCGCAACTTTCGAAAAGGGCCGCAACTTTTTTTTTTTCAGGTTCCTAAATCGAATTTGCAAGAAACAAAACCTTGCCTGGTTTTAATTAAAAATATGTTTTGTATTGTAGTAGCTGTATGGTTATGATTTAAAAAAAATTATTTTATAAAAAATATTTTTAATAATTTCAACTCTCTTAAATAACAGGAATCAATCTAAAGATTTATTACGATAAATAATTTATTATGTAATAATGTATTTGATTTATCATTAAAAGTATGGATCGTATATAATCTTTTCTATGAATAAACCAACCAAAATAGAATATATAGCCACTTGTCGCTTTTGTGGAGTATGGAATACGCCCGTTGATTTATTGTCTTTCATTATTTCTTCAATTTCCGTAACCCAAGTTTTAAGAAATATATAACCAGGCCAAACGAGGTTGTTTCAGGAAATAGCAAGGTTACATACAACAAAGATGGAATGCCAACTTGTTTGGAACTGTTTCATGTCCAAGTTTATTGAAATAAAGTTGCAGATGATACCAGCGTGCCTCAAGTCAGCTTGTGAATCGCTTTCATGTCAGCTGCTTCCTCTAGAGTTCCTTTCTCGACATGGTCCCACCACTTGAACAGGAAGTTGTCCACGACTAGTCTGAACCACGGTGACAACTTCAAACCTTCCTCGCCAGCATCTGCTTTTCTCAGAAGCTCCTTCAACTCATCCTGGTTAACGTACTTGATGTCAGCTACCTCGTCAGGGTTTGGATTTACGCTAACATCACGAACAATGAAGAGCAGGTAATCAACTGCAAAATTGAAAGATATAAGAGATGAGCAAATCAGTTAAGAGTAAAATGCTATCATGACAGGGACTTGGAAGGATTCTATATGAACAATGAAATCAAACTGTAAAATACAAGCAATAAAAGCCTGCAACATTAGTTAGAAAAACACAGTTTGATTTCAACCAATGGTCCCCAACTCTGAAGGAAATGAGGCAAATTGACAAGAAATACAGGAAAAATATGATGAGAACACCAAACAGCTGTAAATCATATCAAGTAGGGAACATTACGTTCATGCTCCCCCCACTTTCCATCAGAAGGTGCCTTGTACAATATACGCCCCAGCGGACTGAACTGATCAACTGGCACATCTTCAGCAGGAATACCAAGCTCATCAAAAAGCTTCCTCTGTGCAGCATTCCTCACCCCTGACAATTACAAAGAAGAAAAGGTAAATAACTTATTACCCACTCCAGTGAAACATGTATAGTAGATGATGCTGGAGTATGGACAGATGCACAAATATGTACCACGGGCATCCTCATCTATAAGCTCAGATTCACGATATAAAGGATGGCTGCAGCAAGTGTTAGTCCACACCAGGGGAAATGTTACCTTTGTCGCAGAGCGTTGCTATCAATAGAACAAAAAAATAAATATGTTATCTCAATAGTCATAAATTTTCACAGAATAACTGTGAATAAGAAAAATGTTGTTCCAGTAACAAAATCAGTTTCTTAGCAAAAGTCTTTCTGATTTTTTTCAGCTCCTACAATGTGCAAGTTATTTAGTTGGATTCTCTTAGTGATTAGGCTGTTGATGGATTGGGGTAGCTCCACTCATGTGGTCATGAATGTTGTCTCCTTGGCATTTACAGTTTTTGATTGTGGTTATAAAAGGTATAAGCTTGCGGAAATTTTCTAACTACGAGTGCAAGAGTGCTTAAAGCAATAAAAGAACAATCCATTCCCTTCCATTGAGGTAGGAAAAAGCTAATAACATATCAAGTTATATTAGGTTACAAAATCTTTAGGCATAACAATTAACATGCAAGATCCTATAATTCTAAAAATGAAATACTAATATTCTCAAAACCAAAAAGGCCTCGTCACAAACTGGGCTCAAACCAGTGCTTTCCAGAAACATGGTCTGGAAATATTGACCACAAACCTGAAGGAGCAGCTCATGTTTTGAGTTGAAGAGAAACACACTAAAAGCTCTGTGCAAGGCATTTCCCTTCAAAATATTTTCCCACAAATGACCTGTAGATTTCAAAAGCATGAATTATGAGAAAACCAACCTGAAGATAATCTAGTCTACAAGCATT
>Ga0325410_1007473_pt1 | contig 11939 bp, 5 predicted proteins | sample PopdelMetagenome_16_FD_206182 | JGI IMG/M metagenome (GOLD analysis project Ga0325410, IMG submission 206182) | Populus deltoides microbial communities from Bellville, Georgia, United States - Xylem-PdIQD-R3 | ecosystem: Host-associated > Plants > Phyllosphere > Stem > Wood/Secondary xylem... | reverse complement strand
CCCGTTCGGACATAATAATACCCGACAGGGGAAGTTCCTCGATTAAAACTTCAGCCACTTAAGATTTGTGATTGTTCTCTAACAATAACATTAACCTTTCGTGGTAGGTATACCTGACAGACATTAGTCGTATATTTAAAAAGAAGAAAAAAAACGATTTGATTTTCCGAGAAATCTTAACGCTTCCTCGTGGCCTCGTAATTCATGGTCTATCTTCCACCACGGGCCGAATACAGTGTGAGAATGGATATAAAAATAAGAAAAATCAATCTGAGATGAACGTAAAGTCTTTCTGGTTTTTTTTTATTATGAAGATCTAGGAAGCATCTTCTTCTTAAAATCAGTCCCGATTGTGGTTGATCTAGGAAGGCAGTCCCGATTCCCACTACAAGTTAAAGTCTCGGTCGTATTAAACAAGCAGGTCCGAGCTTAATATATATATATATATTATTGTATTGAATAATCTAGCAAGACGCCGAAAAGTTGAGTGAAGTTCGGTAATGACGTCTAGCAGTCAAATGGAGACCGTAAGCCCATAAGCATCAGAATATCCTGTACGAGCTTCGAATACAAGCCTGCCCGCGGATCTTGTGGGCAACGAATGCCAGGAAACTGGATTTGCTGAACTTGTCCAGAGTAACCATGATGTGTATTTGGTTTAAAGTTCGGGCTGTGGGCTAGGGCTCAACTCACGGTAAAAAATATAAAAACCGATGTGATTTTGGTAAAAAAACTGGTTTGATATAAGACTCGAGTCCAGTAAGATTTTGGATTGATACATCATTGGGTTAACCCATCAAGGTTTTATAACTTTGCCTGTGGTCAAAACTTCGTAAATTCCAGGTCCTTCAATGGCAAATAATACGGGGAAAATAGGTGCACGTCTGGACGGGACTCTCCTGCATATGACCATTCTAGAGATTTGCTCTGTTAGTGTAGTTGGAGCTGGATTGGGCAAGACCACAGCTGTTCAAACGGTCTTCGAAAATAAAAAATATATATAGAAAAAATTGAAAAATTTGGTGCTGGATTTGCGTGTTTCAAACATTTGATCAAGGTAGTGTTTATTTTGCGGTGTCATCTCGTTATTTAAAAAATAATAATTGTTTTTGCTTTAAATCTTTTAAAATATATATATATATATATATATATATAATTTCTTGTCAACAAATAATACTCATGAATAGAATACGATAAGTAATGCCGAGGAGATGGTAGAAGGAATATGATTGTGATGGATGACGTGTGGAGCCCGTGTTCAATCAACGGATAAAAACTCATGAAGATTTCATTTTGAGTTTCGACACCGTCTCTGGGTCCATGTGATTAGTTCTATCCAAGACCGTCAACGTCAAGTGCTTTCATCCGCTACTTCAAAATCTTAGATGTCCGTTGTCTCGTAACCTGTCGGGATATATCATGATCCATGTAAAAAAAATCATGTCTGATTTGATTGATGGATAACGTAAAATTCAAAAAAAAAAAAACTCAAAAATAAGTACAAAAACAAGGAAAAATAAAATCACCCAAAGCATAGCATCTTCTTCCTCCTCGCCATCACCACCTGCAAACTAACTAACAACTGTTCCAATCAGACTATTAGCTATTCGAAAACCTAGAAAACAAAGAGTGACAAAGGAAACAAACACCAAGAATAGCAGTTGTTGCCTCTCTCAAGCCACATCAACAAATATCTTTGACGTGAACCAGTAGCGTTGAAATCCATGCATGGCACTGACTCCTTTATGAGTTCTCCAGGCAAAATCAAGTGCACAAACACAAAAGACTCTTTGTCAAACCAAATCAACGAAAAATTTCCAACTGACATCCCACCCCAAGATCCATCATCACTACCAGGAATACTTTCAAGACAAGAAAGAAGGTTTGTGTCGTGGGATCCAGAAATTGATTTCTCTTTTGAAATTTGTTTTGACTTCACGATTGTGAAATTTGTTTTTGCCTTGTTATCTGGGATTAGGAAAGGTTGGTTGGTGAGGTTCCATATGTGGGTGTGGTAGAAATTGGTGTTTGAAAGATGGTGGCGTCAGCTGCAACAAGAAGATGGTGTGATGCAAAAGACATTGAAGAATCAATTTGGTGATTAAGGGTTTGTGAAATTGGAAAGAAGTTGTGTTTTTTGGGTGGGTTCATGGTTGACTTGGATAAGATTCGAAGTTTCAGTTTCCAGTTCTTTCTTTTTCCTTCCTTTCAGTTTTGTTTGTCAGAGCAAAATTTAATTTATGTTGTCAATGTTGTTAAAATCACGTTTTAACTCGTATGAGTCAAAACATGCATTACGTGTTGAATCGCTTGAAAAAATCAAAAATAGATAAAATCAGGTTGAAATCGGGTGAAATCGCAAAAAACGGACGAAATCGCGCAAAATCGCGATTTCAGAACCGATTTTGTGATTTTGCCAAAATGAGGCGCTGAAACAAAATCCCCCCCCTCATGTTCAGCTGTCAGACGCCTATTGGATTTTTCTTGCACAGTCACGGACTCACGTGACTGTCTTCAGTCTTCACTTCAGGCGAAAATACTCACAATTCACAAATCAATCTTCACAAATCACAACGCACAAAATACTCTTTCCAACCGAACAAATCCCTAATCAGCAACCACAAAAGCGGCGACAACGATCTCCATCCTCCACAAAAGCGGCCAGTGACAGTGCTCACGGTCCGGTGACTCCAGTCTTCACTCCTTCTCTTTCCTCAGTGCTCACGGTCGTGGCTTCCTTTTCTGTTTATCATGATTTTAACCGCGACGAGCCGACAACGATCTCCTCAACAGCTCACGACTTCGGGCTTCCTCTGCAGTCTTCATTAACAGCGGCACGCCGACAACGATCTCCTTTCTTTCCCATCTTCAACAACAGCAGGCGACATCGAGCGGCCGGGCCTCTTAACCAACAGTTGTTTAGCTTATCATCATCATCTTCAACAGCAGCCGTTCAACTCATCATCAACAGCAGCCGTTCAGCTCATCATCATCATCTTCAACAGCAGCAGGCGACACTGTAAGTTCATTTTGCCTTCATCATCATCACTGCAGTAGTTGATTTTGCCCCTGTAATAGATTTGTATTTTGCCCTGTTAAGTGTTAATTGTTAGTTAGTCTGTTACCCTGTAATTCATTTTGCCCGGTCTTGTAATTTGTATATGTATAATGTTGAATTGAATGGAATTGATCGGGTGAGAAAATTGTTGAATTGAATGCTACAGTATATACTTTATATCTTGACTGAATTGGACTAAATATTACTCGGTGAAAATTAGATTGAAAACTGTTGAATTGGACTAAATTGAATGTCATTTCAGTATTATAGGACTGAATTAATTGGACTGAATTGAATTAAATTAATGGTGTGAAAATTTGACTGAAAAATATTGAATTGGACTGAATTTAATGTCATTTCAGTACTATAGGACTGAATTATTTGGATTGAATTAATGGGGTGAAAATTCCTTACGATTTTTTTTGAAGCATGAATTTTTGTATATATATATTTTAAAATTCCTTACGATTTTACGATCCGAGTTTGTTTAGTACTTTCCATGTCGTGTTAAAATCGCGATTTTAATAACCTTATTGTCGCATAACAAACATGAATGATAAAACTTATGGTGTTTGGAACTTGGAAGTGCGGTCGGGTGTTTTTTTAAATTTTGATTTTTTTTTATTTTAATTTATTTTTTTATAATTTTAAATTATTTTGATATGTTAATATTCAAAATAAATTATAAAAAAAATATAAAAGCACGGGGAAGAACTCCTAGTGGGCATTTTACAGATTGACATATATTTTATGTAGTTTATGTTTTTGTATAATATTCAATTATTTAACATGCCGTTCTATTTTTTTATACAAGTTGATATAATTATATATTTCATTATGAGAATTTTCTCGGGCTATATAGAAATATTATTTTATTTTATTTTTAAATAAATTCTTTATTTATTAAAATTTTAATAGTTCAATCATTTTGAGACTTTCTATTTTTAAGATAATTTCAGCAATCTTGAGTAATGTTTCTATTACATTTCTATTTATAAGAACATGCCAAACGTGATTAAAAATATAAAAATATTTTTAGATGTAAATATAACCCAAGAAATTTTTTTTAAATATAAGATATAATTATATCAATCTAGATAAAAAAAAAATTACATAAAAATGTATCAAATAACTTGATATTACTTTATAAGAAGATGGTAGAAGTGATTAAAAATTTATTGGAAATTTGTTCGAACATGGAATAGATGGCGTTAAAATTAAAATTATCACATTCTCCTTGTAAAAAACCCAAGTCCAAGTACAAGTCCAAAACCAATGCCCTTGATGCCGATATCTGGGTCCTAAAAAACAAACCTAAAAATAAATCATAGAGCCCAAAGTAAAAGCCCAGTCCTCTGATTAAAAGCCCAGTCTTCATAAGCCATAGAATTTAAATGACACGTCGTCCATCTGGTTCTAAATTCGAAGTTTGCTCGATTTCCTCCATTTTCGGCACCAACCTTCCGTGTCCAGACATACAATTACGCTAGCATATTAGTTAGTGATTCACAGCAGGTTAGTATTAATTTTTTAAAAAATATAAAAATATATTAAGAATATAAAAAATATTTTAATAATATTATTAAACCTAATCACGTGAATTAATTTTTAAATCTACATTTAATTTTTTTTTAGATTAAAGAAACGTGAATCTACTAGCTATATCGAACCCAAGAGTCTGAGGTCTTGTAATTATGTCAAATCTACCCTTTTTTTATTTGAAAATATAAAAATACACTCATAATTTTTATGAAAATATATTTATTTTGTATTTTCATCATTGTCTTTTTAATCAAATATATTTTTATCTTTTCTATATTTATTTCTTCTATTTTGAGACATTAACCACACGCGCCCTTAAAATTCATTTAATTTTTTTTTATTAATCTCTAATTTTAGTTAATAAATCATTTATAGAATTGCACAGATTAAGATAGTCAAAAGAACAGTAAATCTTTTACATATCTAATATTTTTTCTTACAACATAATGTATCAATTTAAAAATTCAAAAGTTTTTTTTTGTGATCATATATTTCAAATTTTTATATATATATTAATACTTATAATGTAAAACAACTTTTATTGCAACAAACTTTGACAATTAGATCATGCAATAACATCTCAAATTTTAAAAAAATGAATCCTTTTAAAAACTATACAACACTTTGATGAAAACATAAAATTAATATTTCAATCTACAATGCATATAAAAAATGAAAATTTATTTTCAAAGGTTTGAAATAAATCACTTAGAATTCAATATTTTTTTTCTATTCATTCCTCTTGAATATAACAAATTTATAAAATAAATTGCACAAACAAAAAAAAATTTACAGTTAATTTCTACTGCATATGAATGAAAAATCCTGCTTGAATGAGGCAGTGTTTATTTTTATAGTTCAATCATACATTTGAAATTTTTTAAATTTTTTGACCTATATGTGCAGGTTTGGCATGGTATCAGGCCCATGTGTATGGATCCAGCAAACGATGTCAGACCCAAGGGGTAGCGTGGGTTTGACAGTCACGCCAAACTTAAGATACGTGGGAATGACAAGCATGTCTGATTTGACAAATAACAAATAAAAAGAACAATTATGCACTTTAGTTGTTAGAAGAGAGAAAAGAAGGAAAAAGCACAAACAATTGATCGTCAACGGCAGTCCAATCATTATCTGTCTACACACACCACACCATGTGAGAGAGCATATCTGTGCTTCCAATTAGACAGTGGATGATCATATTTGGCCACCAAGAAGCGTCATACACACCTTTTTAATAGCGAGGGCGCCACCCATTCACTAGGGCATGAGAAACATGAGTCCACAACTTTTTGATTTAAAAATAATAAATACATCATGAAAATACCAAAACGCCCCCATGGTCCTCTTAATTACACAAATACTCATTCAAAAATATCAAAATACCCCCAAAGGCAAAGTTTTTTTTATATATATATTTTTTGATGTTAAAAACATTATTTGACTGTACTTGAAAATTTAAAAAAAAACCTAAATACCCTTATAGAAAAAAGCCAAAGAAAAATTTATTTTCTAGTGAAAAAATGAGAAATTGAAAGTGATACACTATTACAATCCACAATAAAAACTATCTTGATCTACAATAATTTTTCCACGCCATCTAACTTTTGTTATAATTTGTTGAGTTGCGGATGTATCGTTGAGTTGCGGATATATCGTGGTTGTTGTGTGTTGTATTTTAATGTTTAATATTTTATTATGAAATAAAAGCAATGTTTAATAACCTTTTATCATATTTATAAAATTATAAAATAAGTAAAAATGCTTGGTTATTAGATGTATGTTTAACACATTGTATTATTATTAAGGACCATAATACATTCAAAATATTCTAACAGCTGCATTTCATTTATATTTACATGTTTTTTTTATTATAAAAATTTAATAGCCAAATTAGAGAAAAAAATTTAGAGTGTCAAAATCTAAAATTTTCTATTTTTACGGCCAAAAACCTAATTTATTGAGGAAGGGTGCGGAAAAAAAAAATTTCATTGCAGGGCCTGTCCTGCCAGCCCCCCTAATTCCACTCTTGTTAATAGCTACAATTTATTCATATAAACTGATTTATATTTATAATCTTATATATTATTTATGTGTATATTTACATATTTATTATTAGAAAAACTATTTAATTTAAAAAAAGTTAAGTCACTGACGTAAATAGAAGGTTTTCCAGAGTCAAAACGTATCTCAAAACGTAAATAGAAGGCCGTGGTCGTGCAAGTCGGTCAGTCCTCCCTCTAGTTTTTCCATCAAGAAACAGTCTCGACTCTCGAGTCTGGATGCCCTCCGGATTGCGTCAAACCTTTGGTAGGCAAGGAGATTTAGTGATTTTTGGGATAATGATATATTTTATTTTTTAAAATATTGTTTATTTAAAAATATATTAAGATATATATTTTTTATTTTTTAAGATTTATTTTTAATATTATCACATTGAAACAGCCTAGAAATATTAAAAAAATAATTTAAAAAACTCGAGACAAAAACCCTCTTACATAAAATCATTATAATCAAACTGGGTAGGTGATACTCTTGTGAAAAAAATCAAACAATCCACCTTTGATGGAGCCATTTGGATCCCAAATCACAAGTGGATAGTGGATACCATTACCATACCATTAAAAATTTAGTGATTTACCACGTCACGGCCTTCCGAAACCGTTTGCATCTCGGCGTGGACCGGACATTTGTCAACGAAACCTTGGACGTTGATTAATTCAGCGGCGATCGCGGCCGACAAAGCCAAATTACATGGAAGCCCTTTCCTTTCAGTTAGTTATATAGCTCAGTCCTTGTAATTTCACAAATCAAATTAATCACTCCCTTTAGTTTCAAAACCATTTATTTAGTCCACCTGTTTCTAAAATTTTTTATAACTTAATCACCGTGCGAGTTTTTCTGTTATGTTTTCATTTCCAAAATGCCCTCGTTCACTGATCATATTTTCCATCTTGCAAAATAAAATATCAAATACTAACAGATTAAGGGCACGCTTGCCTTGCTAAAAATATGTTCTCCTGTGAAGCAAGTTATTTTCATTTGTTTGGATTAATCAAGAAAAATATTTCTCTATAAAACAATTTTTTTTTAATCATAAATGGTGACGGGAAATTAAAGTTGAAATATGTACTATAAATTTATAATGATGATAATGATAATGAAATTGATAATGGTTGTTGTAATGGTACTGTGACGACGACAACAACAACAACAATATTAATTATATCTACATGATAGTGGTTACTGTGTTAGCAACGATGATAATAATAATAATGAAATGACGATTTAATATTAAAATGATAGTTATGAGACGGTGATCGTTGTCATTGTTGTGTTGAAGGTGTTAAATGATCTAATAGGGGTAAATTGATTGTTATAGTGATAACAAATCAATAGTTGTGACATGATGATGGGTTGTGAACTTGTGATTGTGGTTGGTGGTGATGTTAAAAGTCATAAATTAATGATATTATATTAATCTGAAAACTTAGTGACCCAAAATCTAATATAGACTGAGTTTGCAACTAAATTAAGAAGTTGATCCATCAATCTGGTCAAATCAATCCACATGACATGGTCAGATTTAAATTTAATTCAATTAATTTTTGTTTATAAAAAACATTTAAAACAATATTGTTTTATATTTCATTTAAAAAAATGACTGTACTAGGTGATATGAGCAATATGTGACATTGGAATGAGTAGAAAATATTCATCTTTTTTAACCGAGTTAAAATATTTTTCTTTAAATTAAAGCTATAAAGGATTGATTGAAAAATATTTTACATAGATTTAATTTTCAATATACCTTTAATGTTAGAAAACGAAGGAAAATATTACAAAAAAATCCACCGAAATCCAATCAAACAGGCAATATCTAATATCAACACCGACTCCAAGCCATAAAACTACCATTCTATACCTGCACACTCTAATATTTTTATTGAAAAATAGCTCATTTTTTTCTACTCTCGCCCGTATGGAAAGTAGCCTGTGCTTTCCCTCTCTCCTCGTTACCAAATAAAACCTTCTGCTAAAAGATCAGCTTAATGGAATCTGTGGAGCACAAACTTCAAAACAAAGGGCTCGGATTGTAAAAGGAAATTCAGGAGTGAATTCTGTGTCAAACGCCACTTGGTCCAGAATCCTCCATATCACTTTATGTCAAAGTCCACCCAGACAAGTAGAAAAACATCCTTAATCCGTAAGTTGTTTGGTGTCGCATAAAATTACAACCACAAAATCCGTGACCACACAGGATTTGTCTCTGTATATCATGTACTTTGAGGCATAATACAAGATCTCAAATTTCACACCAGAAATTTAATTTATCGATGTTTCTGTGTATTCCTGAGAACCAAATTAAAGCTTCATATTGACATCGAATGATCCTTCATGCTATTCCCTTTTATCTTGCTAACAATGCTTAGGTCTACAGGAGTTTATTTGGATTTTTTCTGGAACACGATCATCGCCGAGCTCATTAAGCTCTCACGTCTAGGTTTACTGGGAACGAGAATGAGATTTTGAGTTCTAGCATGTAAATGTAATTACTGGAAGGGAACTGTTCTTCATGTGGAAGACAACTACATAGGGTCAGGGAGAGAAATTGACGGCTTTTCTGGCTTTCGAGAAAAAAATTGAAAACAACGATAAAAAGTCACGGAGAAGACAAGTAGGAGAAGGGGTTATGGGGCTGGAGCTCGTTTGAGATTCTGTTAACAATTATTTTTTAAAATAATTTTTATTTAGAAATATATTAGAATAATAATAATAATAATAATATTATTTTTAAATAATTATTTTTAATAATAATACATTAAAAAAATTTAAAAATATATATAAAAATTAATTTTAAACAAAATAAATCAATTAAACAAAAAACAGTTTCAAAGACGTTCAAAGAGTAAGAGTTGATAGATTGTTAATAATCTAACGGTCAAAGGTGGTCGATATATTAATTAATTATTCTCAAAACTAAAAGGGACTAATCGATTTATCTGATGAGACTAAAGGGACTAAATTATAATCCACAGCTTTCTTTTATAATAGTTCAAGTAGACAGATCCCATCCCCATCAAAAAACATGGCATGGAAGGGTATCTTCGTCAGTGCAACAAGAACACCCAGTTTCTCCGTTGAATGCGGTTTTTGTGGGGCCGCTCCATATGGTCATCAGCCGGCGACGACGAGGCAACTTTGTGATCGCAGTCGTAACAAGAAAAAAAATTGTTTCTGTCTTATTTTTGATTGCATTGGTTTGGCAGGTCACAACTCAAGAACCCGGGGTGTATTTTTCATGCCATGTCAAATAAATATTTTTTTTTTATAAATATATCAGTTTGAATATCATACGTGGCATCCTCATTCTCCAATCGAACAAGGCTTACTTTAATGCTCGAGGACTGATTAAAAAAAAAAAAAAAAAAACGAAAAGAGAACCAGCGTCACCATGTGTTTGACCTCCTCCTATTGTTTTATTTTGATTTAATTTTAAAATAATACTTCGTAGCTTGTTTGATTTGTTAAACCTCCTCCCTTCCTTCCCTCCTACACACACACACATGTGTTTATATGTTTTCTGTACCCATTAAACCCCTCCTCCGATTACAACGCTCTCTTTAACCCTCATCAAAAGCCCCCGTCTCTCTAAAATAATCTCATGTCTCTGTCTTCATAGAGTTAAACTTCTTCTTCTTCTTCTTCTTATTGTTATTGTTACCAGAATAAAATGGAGGTGATAAACAGAGAACTCCTCAAGCCTGCTGGCGAAGAGAAATTAGGAATCAAGGAAACAGAGTCAAACGGGGTTGTGGATAAAGAGATTATTAAAACAAGATACGAAAACGAGAATCTCTCCAGTTCCGTCCGTTTCTCTCCAAGTTCGAATTCAAATGTTAACCAGGATGATCCAGCTGGAGATACCACCAAGCCAGAAGATATTATAGCCGTTACACCCAAAATCAACGGCTATAAGCAAACAATCCAGCCTGATTTTCATCTCCCAAAGCCAGAGGCGCCTCCAGGTCTCTCATCTTCACCTCCATCTCAACCATACGAAAACGGCGACGCTGTAGCCCGATCCAAATCCTTGTCTGAGAGTTTCACGGCGGTCGACATGCCGTCTATCGGAAAATTCATCAAGGAACGAAGCAACAGCTTATCGGAAACGATTTCGAAAAGATTTTCCTCTCTCAAATTCGACGACGGTGATGACGATTACATGAATAATAAGGTGAAATCATTCGACTCAGGCGTGACAGAGTTCAAAATATCGGGACTCAAAGTTGTAGTGATGCTCAAGAACAACGACAAAGAGGAACAAATTAAAGGACGGGTTAGTTTCTTTTCGAGGTCAAATTGCAGAGATTGCACTGCAGTCCGCTCGTTTTTCAGAGAGAGAGGATTAAAGTTTGTTGAAATCAACATCGACGTATATCGGCAGAGGGAGAAAGAATTGATTGAGAGAACCGGAAGTTCTCAAGTACCGCAGATATTCTTCAACGACAAATTATTTGGCGGTCTGGTAGCGTTGAATTCGTTGAGGAACAGTGGAGGTTTTGAGGAGAGGTTGAAGGAGATGCTAGGGAAGAAATGTTCAGGTGATGCACCTGCACCGCCAGTGTATGGATTTGATGATCATGAGGAGGAATCAACGGACGAGATGGTTGGGATTGTGAAGGTTTTGAGGCAGAGATTGCCAATTCAGGACCGTCTGATGAAGATGAAGATAGTTAAGAATTGTTTTGCTGGGAGAGAGATGGTCGAGGTGCTCATTCACCACTTCGATTGCGGCAGGAAGAAGGTACGTCTAAAAACGTTGTCGTTTAACATATCTAAGTTTTTTTTAGTTTCGTGGCGCTTCTAGATTTTAGTTTGACCTTTTCTCTTGATTAATCCTTGACTAGCTCGATATAACGACTAATACATTAGTGGAGAGGATAGGAAATATTTGGAAGATAATTAATTTTAGTCGAAAATCTTAAAATAGGAGATTGAAATGACCACAATAGACATGCTGTTTTTGATGAATGAGAAGAGAAGGGAGCCAAGAGGTGGTGGTTATTGCAATGAAGGAGAACAAAACATCAATGATAGCGAACACGCAGACGGCATGATTACGGAAAGAGGATTAACCACCTCGTTAGTTGTAAGGAAAATAAATGATTTAATAAATCACTTAAACTTAAATTACCTGGCAGCTTATTACAGTAGGGTTAACTGATTCTGGTAAGCGATATGATTAAGGCAGTGCATTTGCACGCAAATGCAATCATAGAGGTTGCCTGTCGAAACCTGCTCATTATTGTTCTTCAAGCAATAAAATAATCTCAAA
>Ga0325410_1007471_pt1 | contig 11939 bp, 8 predicted proteins | sample PopdelMetagenome_16_FD_206182 | JGI IMG/M metagenome (GOLD analysis project Ga0325410, IMG submission 206182) | Populus deltoides microbial communities from Bellville, Georgia, United States - Xylem-PdIQD-R3 | ecosystem: Host-associated > Plants > Phyllosphere > Stem > Wood/Secondary xylem... | reverse complement strand
GAATGGTTGGATTACCAAGAAGAATTGCTGTTTCGCGCTTTGGCTGCTTAGAGAATGGGTACGAAGACCCTTCTTTTGGGTGGATAATTAGAGCACCATAAACGGTGGCTCTAAGCCATGAGCTATGAGCATGCCACCACAGGGTCCCCTCTTGTCCTTGAATGGTAAATCTGTAGGTGTAACTCCCACCTGGTCTAATTGGGCACTGTGTCACAAATTCTGGCCCATCTGCCCATCCCGTTCTCATTTGCCTAACACCATGCCTGAACAAAAAGAAAAACGATAGTATTATATATATATATAAAAATGCATGCCTCGTGATACGATATATAGACAAGGTGCGATTGCTATTGTAATGTTTACTAGCTCGTCAAGAAATACTATTATTAAAAGAAAAAAAGGTTGATGTCATGTAGAAAAGCTGAAATATGGAAGACAATCTATAATACCAATGAATGGTGACGTTATATCGGGCTTTGTTGACAACATTGACAACTAGAGTGTCTCCATTATTCACTTCTAGTGTTGGTCCTGGGAACATCCCATTGACCGTGATGGAATTCTGGGTCTTGCACAGCCTCTTCACTGGAGTTGCTTGAATCTGGACCATCGCAATACATAAAAATATTATAGTTATAGTATCTTATTAAGTAGAGGAAGAACTTGAGACAAGTTTGACGAAGGAAATTAAGAGGGAGAGAGACATACAACAAAATCATGGTAGTGACTTTTGGCATTTGCCAAGGACAATGCAGAAGCTAGGAGCAACAGAAGGCCTAAGAAGAACAAAGAGCAACGATGATTGATGGCAAAAATGTTGTTGAAAACCTCCATCTCTGAATCAAACCTCCGTCTTAATTGATGCTATTAGTTAAGTTGGTAATGTGGTGTGGAGAGTTGGAAAGAGGAAGCTCTATTTATAAGAAAAATTCGACGCACAGAATTATGTGAAGCTGGCAGATTAGGTTTCGGTCAAGAGCCAAATGGTCGGATTCCAGGGGCAGACTTGGTTCAACCTCAAAGGACTTGGTTAGCTTCTTGGTGCACCCACTAGCCTATCGAAAATAGTATAATTTCTTTTAATTATGCTTGGTTCAAAAGTCTTTCTTAGATGCTAAAATTCAACAAAGCAACAGTACTATAATAATTTATCTGGAAATAAGATGGTTTATGTTCCTCTAATAAATCTTTAACTATAATAATCCAAAAAACTCCAGGACGGTTTCTTCTTAATTTTTTTTTATAACAAAAGTGTTCACTTTGAAGTGGGAAATTAATATTGATTCCATAATTGAGGGGGAGAAAACGACCTTCTTAATTATAATAATTGCTAAATTTACACCCAAGCTCGATCGGGACTCAATAACTTTGTTGCAAGTAACATCACCATCTGCAAGCAAAACACAGTCATTTTCATTTAACATATCATTCTTAAGCAACTGGGAGATCAGATTGATATGTCGTAGTGTCCGAGGAAAAAAAAAGGCCAATGCCGGCTGACCTTTTTCCGTAATTAGAATGGTTCAGCTGTCAGAAATAGTTTATCATGATCGAAACAGCAATTCCTATAAAGAAAAGGGTGTTTTGGGTCATTGCATGAGAGATTTTTTAGGCCTTTATCTAGAAAGCGTGTGTTCCAAAAAAAGGAGTCACGTATACAGTTTTTTCTACCATTACAACGTTGTAATGAAGCCATACTTTCATCAAATTATTCTCTCCCTTTGATTTTTAAATTCAAATCTCAAAATTAATATCTAAACAGATTAATTTGTTGATCTCTTAATTACACACATTGGATGGATATGAGGGGTTTTTTTTTTGTTTTTTTAAAGAAAAAATTAATCTTGATCGATGAGTAATCATCTGATTTGAGGATATAAAAAAAAATGTAATTAAAGCATTAGTGGTTTTGTAGTGCACTTCATTTACATGACACGGCAAAATAAATGGTGATTAGTTAAGTTCAACGGTCAAATTTATTGAAGATGCAGCGTAATTATGATCACTTTCAATTTCTTGCAAACAAATGACTAGCTGGTGTTCGCACGGATATAGATTAGCCAGTGCTTTGTCACCAACACGTTCAGAAACATCACTGCTAACGTAATAAGATACATGCATGGTCATTGATTAAGTTAGATTGTTGAACACGGCGTGATGATGCAAGTCATCGGTTTAGGTTAAATGTCCAGAACAAGACTGAAGATTCAATCAAGTTTCCTTCCCTGGATGACTGTAAAATAAGTCCCCTTTAGTAGGTAGTAATGTGATTTTGTATCAAAGATGGGTTGGTTCTAACCTCAGACTTCTTTCTTAACAACAGTCGGTTTGAAATGCGTGAAAAGAGATTTAGATTAATGATAAAAAGGGAAATCAGGTAGCTTCCGATGAATATTATAAGAGGCATAAAAGCAAAGGAACCATGGATCTCTATTTCTACTTGTTCAGTTCGTCTACATTTGTCAATGCATGATTGATTAACCTGCAATATTTTCCTACTTTGATGTTTTTAATTTCTACGATTGCGTGTTGTTGTCGTTTGACTTTGGTAAACTAAACCTTCCCTTCTAGAAAAAAACAGACAAAAGAAAAAGAAGAAGCCTTCGATCCAGGAAAAACTGACCAGTTGAAAGTCGACACTGGGAATTGGTTCTTCGCAATTCCATGTTTTCTTTTCCTTTTTCTTTAAAGACAAATTAATGCTAGCTTCAAAATTTGACATCGTTTAAACGCCCCTCCCAAAATAAAAAAAAAATCGAATATTATAAATAGGCTTAATTAACGATACATGTCCATCAGAAGAACAATATTATATATTATATATTGGGTTTAGTTTCTATGATTTAACGTGATTATAGGTAGCCCCTTCTGTATATTTAAATTGGATATTATAAATTAGTTTTATAACTGGCACTGAATATGGATTACTTCATTAACAAATCATATATTTGGCTGATTATTAAATAAAATGATTGAAATGGTTCCAACACGACAACTTAATTATTTATTAGGTAGCTCAGTAATAAAAGGTTGGGATTAAAGAATTTGTTTTTCCTATGGTCTAAGATTCGAGTTCTATAATTATTAATATGATGATCAATAGAGATTTACATGCTCGCTAACTTTAGAACTCATAGATTTAGTTAAGGAACATTTAATTTTTTATTTTTTTCTCTGAGGCTTGAGAGATTAGTTTTATTGTATTTAATTGCTAGCTAGCTAGCTAGCTTCTTACCGTCAGGATCCTAAGTACGCCGGTGGTTGAGAGGTGAAAAGACATGGAGAATAAAACAAGGGTTCAAGAAAGAAATTAATCATACTCTCGCCACCACTACTACATGCACTGGGATTCCTACTTATGTTCTCAGTGCCTTAGCGCCAAAGAGAATTGTTAGGTGCCCAAAAACTTTCAACAAAAGTGAGAAAATCCCTTCAAAAAGACAAGAACAGGAAAAGGTGCGAAATGATGAACATCCTGGAAATTGTGATTGGAGGAAATATATCGGTGGGTGGAGATTATAGCCAGTCATCTAGAAGACCAATAACGATATTTTTTTTTTTCCTTTGCAAACGCATCACCATTTGTCCCATTATTTTAAAGAAGAGTTCCTTTCACCTTCCCTGTTTATTTTGCCTATACCCGAGTCTTTAAGTTGTTTACGACTTGATCAATGCCTTGATTTTTTATTCTTTTTTATTGCCTGTATCTAAACTTGAATATTTTTTCCCCACAAGTTACCTATCGCCAGTAACCTGCAAAAGGAGATTCGAGTTGCCTAACAGTCAAATCAAGCCCAACAGAGACCTTACCACACGACCTTGGTAAATATAGCCAGGAGGGGCCGATATGAACTTGTATGAAACCATCTTAAAGCAAGAAAAGGATGTGCGGTTTGTTGAGGTTGGGCGAATTGGCAATTGCCCTTGTCTACATGCAGAAGATGCAATGAGAATTGATAGTCAAAGCCTGAAAAGAACATGTTACAATGGAACAAAAAATTAGTCTCTTTGAATGGAAGCGTAGAGGGAGAAAGATACACAGAGATTGGATAGGTGAACAAGAATGAAAGATAAATTAACAAGTTGGGTTTGTTATTGACATTTTGTGTCTTTTAAGAATCTTACGAGGAAAAGAAGGTGCATTACAAGTCGTTATGAGTGGTAAGTGTCTAAACATTTAAGAATTGATCGAAGAGCAGAAAGGCTCGTCGTCAAAGTTTTCTGCTGCCTTGTCTTAATAAAGTTTCGTTATTTAATTCCATCTCTCTCTCTCTCTCTCTCTCTCTCTCTCTCTCTTTTTATAATCATTTCCATATGTTCGGCCATATATTTTTCCCGGGCTTTAATTTTCCTTGGTAGTTATGGATAGACGGGTGCAAATTTATAGCATGTTATTGCCATCATTTCAAGACTGCCAGGACGTCGTCCACTCTGAAAACTCAAAGTTATGATTAACAGAGGTTTCACATATCGTCATCCATACATGATTCTTGTGATAGCTAGCTTTGGAATCATATATACCTTTCCTCACAGCTTGTTCCTTCGAGAATTAAGAATATATGTGTTTCCTTAGGACCATCGACATGCCTGAGGCAACTACTGATGACATTGGTGAAGCAATACATGTTTGTTGAAGAGGCTAATCTTTTGTGAGCAATTGATGTATTTTTATTTGGAAATGAATGGGAAATTTGAAAAGTATGAGGATTAAAACGGGAAGTATGAAAATATTAAAGGAGCAATTGCCTTCCTTGTTACCTAGCTTCACCACCGAGAAGTGATAAATCAACTAGCAAGAAAAGCAGGATTTAGTTGCGATGCAACCCAATCTGTTAAGGATTACTACACTTGACACACATCAGCAGTTAATTGAGGCTTGAAATCTTCAATTATCAGTTTTTTTACTATAAGAATAACACATAAGTTTCAATTCAGGGACCAACCCGATTCAAACCCCAGTCGTAAATCAAGTCAACTCAATTTTTGACTTTTTTTAACATATTATTTTAATAAATAAAAAAGTGAGTTATCCACTGACCAGGCACAAAACTCAGATTAGCCGGCAGGCAGGGCCGGGTCTCATGATTGGAATAATAAACTAAGTTGCTCTTACGTTCTAACAAGGCATGGCTTCAATACAAGCTACTAAGTCTAATCCATGGCTTAAACTACTGCCATCCTCCCCACTAGGCATTAGGCATCTGGATTGAGCTTTCTCATGAGACAATGTTACCCCTGATAATTATTAATAATGTTGTGGGCTCGTAGCTTAAACGATTAGCATTGTCATTTCGACAATTCAGGATGGAGTTTTTGCCTAGAATTTAGATAGGCTTTCATTCTAATCGACCGTGCTTTATTTATGACCTCAAGATACCGTGCTTTAGAATTCCTCTCTTTTTGTTCAATCCAAACATCAGGCTGACTGTCGCCGTCTTCCAGAAAGCGTGTGTAGCAATGCCAAAAGGACGGATGAGTTGAATAATCTAGCTTTTGGAGAGTTCATACTAAAAAAAAATTATTTCTCAATCTAATAGTTGCAAAGTAATTCTCAAACTAGCATACCCCTGCGCAACACGCAACTAGATGTGCTGCGCAGGTGCTCCATACGCAACTGTAAATTCAATTTTTCTTCTTACATATCCATGCTTTCCCAAGTTTATATATATTAAAGTTAAAATGCATGTTTGTGTTTTTATCTCTCCTTTCATATACTTATATGCCATGCCATCTTCTTTTTTTTTTTTTTTTATCATTATTACCTTTAGATTATTTATGTTTTTTTCATGAACATAAGATGTTTATAAAACATAAACTTGCATTTTAATTTGTTGTATATATATAAACTTGGGGAAGCATGGATCGAAAGAGAAAGAAGTGGATTTGCAGACTTGGGCGGTACATTTGCGTGCGAATTTACGTAAAGAAGTGATGTAAATCAGCCTTGGTAAAGAAGGGTCATGATAGTGAATTGTCATCTGAAAATTATAACATAGTTAAGTCATGTCGATAATCAACTTTTTATTTTTTATTTTTGAAGGAATTGATAATCAACCTTATCCATATAGGGGTCAGTGATGCAACATGATCGGAAAACTGTCCTGTTTTTCAGATCAATTGGAAGAACCTGCAAACACTAACGATAATACTCAAAACCAAGACTCAATAATGAAAGATTTGTAGATTCATATATATCAGTGGTGCAACATGATCGGAAAACTGTCCTGTTTTTCGGATCAATTGGAAGAACCTACAGACACTAATAATAACGCTCAAAACCAAGACTCAAGAATGAAAGAATTGTAGTGGTCTACTCTATTTCCTAAACTCTCTGGCCACCAAATAAGTAACCCCATTTCTAGAGTCCCTTCCTTAATCACTTGTTGAAGGAACTCCTGCACCGTCATCTCCGGAAGGTCCGGGACTTGCAGCTGTCTCTGGTCTAATCTCTTCCAATTGCTGGAGGACTAGTTGAACTTCTGGTCGTGCTGAAGGTGAGGGATCAACACAATGCAAAGCCAATTTCAATGTGTTGAGCAACTCATCACCGATTATCGAGGCATCTTTCATCAATTCTAAGTCAAAAACTTCGTTAGTCCACTCTTCTTTGACAATAGAGGCAACCCATTGAGGCAAATCCACTCCATTCATTGCCTCACCAGGAGACTTCCCTGTAAGAAGTTCCAAAATAATCACTCCAAGGCTGTATACATCTGTTTTTGTGTTTGCTTTCTTAAGCTTTGAAAGCTCTGGTGCTCGATATCCTAATACACTTGCAGTTGCAATTACATTGGTGCTGGCAGCAGCTGTCATTAGCCGAGATAGGCCATAATCTGCGATTTTTGCATTTGTGCGCTCATCAAGAAGGACATTGCTTGATGTAAGGTTTCCATGTATGATATTCTCGTTGTTGTGAAGATAGAACAGGCCGCGCGTCATGCCCTGAGCTATTTTCATTCTTGTTGGCCAATCAATTAGTGTATCAGGTCCTCTAGCTGCCCAGCAAGTTAAAATACAGCATGTCACTAGCTGAAGAGAGCGCTTATAGAAATTTAAACCAATTAAAAAAAAAAATACAATTTTGCTAACCATGGAGGAATGTTGCCAGACTCCCTTTAGGTATGTAGTCGAAAACAAGAAGCTTCTCTCCTTTAGGTCCCAAATAATATGCCCTTAATGCCAAAAGATTTGGGTGCCGGATTTTACCAAGCACATTAACCTCGCTTTCGAACTCTCTTTGGCCCTTGGTGATCTTTTCTCTTAATCTTTTCACTGCAACTTGATTCCCATCCTCTAATGTGGCCCTATAGACAGTCCCATAAGTGCTCTTTCCCATAATTTCAGCAGTTGCGCACAAAAGATCATCAGCTGTAAAAACCATTGGCCCATCAAAATGGACTAGTTTCCCTCCAGCTTCTCCACCAGATTCAACTTCACCTGCCGCAGGCGGGACCCCCTTTTCGCCTCTTGCCGCTGCTGCCCTTGTCGTGGCTTGACCATTATTTGATTTTGATGCAGCCCTTTTCCTTATCAAACAGCAAAGCAAAATGCAGCAAATTATAAGCATTACAACGAGAAGAGCTCCTGCTGCAATGAGAATTATGTCTTTTGTGCTCAGTTTACGATGATGTTTCTTCGGTTTCTCTGGTGGTGGAACTGGGACACTTGGGGAAGGCGCATGGGAAGGACATGGAGCAGTTCCACTATATCCACATAGTTGAATATTCCCCACGAAAGAGCTTGAATTGTACTTTTGAGATAGAGGAATGGGAACAGGACCTGAGAGGTTATTGTAAGAAACATTGAATGAAATAAGGTTATTTAGGTCGGCAAGGGAATCTGGAATTTCTCCACTGAGCTTATTCTCGGACACGTCAAGTTGTGTGAGTGTAGAAATGTTTCCTATTGTTGCAGGAATGTGACCACTAAATTGGTTTCCCTTCAAGTTGAGGACAGAGAGATTATGCAATCTGCCAATGGCTTCTGGAATTTGGTTGTCAAGGTAATTGTTCTCGAGATTCAACAGAACAAGAGAGGATATATTGGAAAGGCTATCAGACAAGCTTCCATTAATGGCATTATTGGAAAGATCAAGTGTTCTAAGCCTAGAGAGCCCCCCTATTTCAACAGGTATAGCTCCATTTATTTGGTTGTGACTAACATAAATATCTTGGAGCTCTCTCAGCTTGCCCAAAGAAGCAGGAATACTTCCAGAAAAGAAGTTATGACTAAGGGATAAGTGCTGAAGTGGAAGAAAGTTACTCTTCTTTTGCGTTGCACCCCAAGAGTTTGGAATGGCACCAGAGAGGTTATTGTATTGAAGATCAAGGAAAATCAGGGAAGAAGAGCTTGTGAGACTAACTGGGATTAAACCCGAAAGTGAATTGTGGCTCAAATTGAGCCTAAAAAGCTTGGTAGAGTTTGCAAGACTAAAGGGGATAGACCCAGTGAGTAAATTATTACTAAGGTCTAGAGTTTGAAGCAAAGGGCAAGAACCTAATGAAGGAGGGATTGAACCTGACAACCGGTTATTGAATAACTGAACACCTCTAAGATTGGGGAGAAATCCCAATTCTTGAGGGATTGAGCCACCGATGACATTGTCATGGAGGCTAAGCTTTCTTAGTTCTTGAAGTTGGCCAATTTTCTCAGTGATTCTGCCCCCTAGTCCTTTCCAAGGAAGCTGGATTACAATAACTTGGCCTTGAGCACACTTGATTCCAATCCAACCACCAGAACAAGCTCCATAGCCACTGTCATTCCAGCTTCTCAAGATGCCTTTTGGATCAACCAGTTCAAGCTTGAAGGCTTGCAGTGCTTGAAAATCAGCTTGGGTGACAATCACACCATCCCAAACTTGGCTCGAAACTGGTTGACATGCAGAAATGAGCAGAAGCAAGAAAATGTGGGTGTATAGAGAAAAGGGATTTTGTAATTGTGACTGAATCTTCCATTTCTCCTTCTTCTTATTGGACATGCAGCATGAATCGGCAAGATTTTGGAAAGGGTAGTTGTAAAAACTAATGAGTGATTTATTTGGATTCTCCATAAACCATCAAACAGGTAGAAAAAATGAGATTAGAAATGACTAAACAAGAAGGAAAAGGGAAGGAAGAAAACAAAGATTATTTTGTTTTGCTTGTTTCAACGAAAAGGAGAAGAGAGTTTGAGTTTACAGACATTAGTATAGAGGAATGAAACAGGAGCTAAAACACCTGTGAGTGGGTTTTGTAGTGTCAAACTAGAACAAGAGGTGGGTTTCTGTCATGGACACCACGTGAAGATCTTACTCACAGTAGAGTAGAGAGGGGGAGAGGAGGAATCTTTGTATTGGGAGAGAGAAATCTTGGAGACATGTTGTCAGGGGGAGCCGGGGAGGCAATAAGTTGCACTGAGAGAGTGGCTCTTCCTCCTATACAAAATCCCAACGGCTAGTTTTTCTCTCAATCCATAGTTTTCCCTCTTCTCAACGAACATTTTTTTTTTACCAGTTTTTTTATTCATGTGCATTCGTTCATGGATTATACAATATGCTCTTTTATTGCCATACCGCGCCCCTAACGGCTATCTTCTTTAAAGGGTCAAAATCCAATAAATCAAATGTAAAAACACATCATGTATCCAGAAAAGACAATATATATAATATGCATATAACACACACCCCAGACTCATATATTATCTGTTCTTTTGTTTCTTTGTTTTTTCAATGAAAATTTTTCCGGTTTCATGGATCGATAAACTGACGAGGGAGGTAGATCTTCGTGAGTGCCAGTAGCTACATAAGCTAGGTAACTTCAAAATATTGTAGTAAGAATTAAGGGAGACTAATGATTTAAAGTATGTAGAGGAAGACCTACGCCCTAAACATCTTATTTCTTATACCTAATTCAAATTTTGAAGCTAGGACCTTCGTTTTAAATATTCCAATATATATCTTGTTCTTTTGAGATTGAATAGCTGGTTTTGGGCTATAATACTAGCCTGAGGACTTGGCACGATGGGATTTGTCTTCAAGAGGCTTCATTTAGTTACTTAGTGATACGAGGTAAAACAAGACATGTCCTTGTCTCTTACGTGAATCCAAAATTCCTGACAGAAAGCGGGGTTGGTTTCTTTCTTTTGAGGATGGTGGAGTTCTTGCTTAATCTACACCGTTGGATGGCTATCTTTTCCAGGCTAATATTTTTAAAATTTGCATGGATCTAGAAGAGAGAGAGACACCCACGAGAGGGCCCCTTTAGCATTTATTAATGATTAAACTTAACTTGGAAAGGTTAGTCTTTTATAACCTGGAAAGAGTCATCATCATCATGTTCATGGGGGTGGTCCAGAAGTTCAGATGGGAGATCCATCGTGGTCTTCGATGGACCATTGCATCATATTCACAGGTGTACACAGGGCATTAACCAGAACATGCGGTGGTCCAGACTCCAAAGGCCTTTGACTGTCTAGAAAATATACACAGCCCAAATCTAAAGGAATATTGAAAGTGGGTTTTCTTTGTTGATGGGCTAAGAGATTAACTCTGTTTCAGAGGTTCTCGTAATTTTCTCTACACACTTTTAAGAGAGTTTGAAAGTGGCTTTTCAAAGTGATTTACTATGTGAAAATATATATAAAAATTAATTTAAAGTAAATAAAAAAATTAAAAATATTTAAATTTTTTTAAAAATATTTTTTAAATATAAAAACAAACGGGTTAGGGGTCAAAATCAAATAAGTTGAAGAAGAAAATTCTAATTTAGAAGGTTCCAAAAGCCTCAATGAAAAGGGCTTGAAGCCTTTCCATGAGTAAGGCCCATGAAGAGGCCATCGCAACTGCACGCGAATGATCAATGATGAACGTAGTGAACTGTTAATTGGACTGTTAATTGATAAACGAAGCGCGTCGTCGCCAATCAGAAAAAAAGATGATTACCGTTGTTGATAAAGAGATCAAATCCAATAGCACCGACAATCACCCCCGTCAGCTTCCGTTACTGGATCCAGCGATGCATTCAGTAACTTCCCTTCGAACCTCCAATAAGTCTCTCTTTCTCTCTCCATTCACCAACGCCACTGGTCCTCTACTGCATCCTCTCTTGGAGTAAAGATCTCCTTGCCACCTCCACGCCTTTCCCACACCCACGTCTATTGCTCTCACGCGCCGCCAAAATGTCCTCTCCTACAATCCCAATCTCAAATCCCCAAACCCAATCCCCAATAGCAACTCCCGCTTTCCGCGCGTTCCTCTCCCGCATCTCCACCTCCATCCGCCAAGGCTTCTCTCAACGCCGCCCATGGTCCGAGCTTATAGACCGAAATTACATGGCCCGGCCTGACTCCCTCTCTGAAGCCGCAACCCGCATCCGAAAAAATCTCTCTTACTTCAAAGTCAATTACATTACCCTACTCGCACTTATACTCGCCTTTTCTCTCCTTTCTCACCCTCTCTCACTCATCGTCCTCCTATCACTCCTTGCCTCTTGGATCTTCCTCTACCTGTTTCGACCGTCAGATCAGCCTTTGGTTATTCTCGGCCGTTCATTCTCGGACCGTGAAACGCTGGGGATTCTCGTCGTTTTGACAATTGTTGTTATTTTCTTGACTAGTGTAGGATCGCTCTTGATCTCTGCTTCGATGGTTGGGTTTGCTCTTGTTTGTGCTCATGGTGCCTTTAGGGTTCCTGAGGATTTGTTCCTTGATGATCAAGAACCTGCTAGTGCGGGTTTGTTGTCTTTCCTTGGTGTCAGCTCTGCCGCTGCTGCAGCTGCACCCGCTGTTGCCGCTCGTGTTTGACTGTAATTGAACGCCAAGTGTACGGATTGGTTCTGTTTTAAATTAGCGATGAAAAGATTCATCGGTATCACGATTGCAAAAGATTTGGTTACGATTTTATAGATTGAATGAATTGAAAATTTGATGCAGTATAAGATCTTTCCAGTAATTGATTTGGCAAT
>Ga0325410_1007468_pt1 | contig 11941 bp, 10 predicted proteins | sample PopdelMetagenome_16_FD_206182 | JGI IMG/M metagenome (GOLD analysis project Ga0325410, IMG submission 206182) | Populus deltoides microbial communities from Bellville, Georgia, United States - Xylem-PdIQD-R3 | ecosystem: Host-associated > Plants > Phyllosphere > Stem > Wood/Secondary xylem... | reverse complement strand
GTTTTTTTTATAGAATCTATGCAAAATTATGTCCGAACATTTTACACAGTTCCAACCGTATCTTACAGCACTACCAGACAACCCTTGCCTGATACGGGCAGCCGGATTTGGAGTTGTGTTGCTTGCTGGAGGGCAGTAGTATCAAACTGACGAAGTAGTTGTCTGTTTCACGGCAGCTTCTCTTTATTGTCATCACATACACAGACTCTTCGACCAACAACAGCGATTGATTTTAGCCTCCCACTCATCTTCCTCCATTCATTTATATTTACTACAAGTTTCCCGATATTTTCCATCTCTCTCCCCGACAGCGACAGCGACAGCATCACTAGTAGTAGTGCTGTTTGCTTTGCTCTTTTTTCCCCTTCACTCGCTGCTCTTCTGCTAGGGAAATCTCACAAGACACGGACTTACGTTGGCTTGGCTTTAACTTGGTTCTACTGATCTGAAATCTGTGTGTTCTCTTTCTCTGTCTGGTCTCAAAAATCCTAAAACAAAATCCCACATGGGATTGGGGCTGATTGGCAAAGCAAGTTGGATAAAGAAGAAGACTTTCAAGTCCCAACAATCAATATGGAATCACAATTGGCTCGAATTGAGCAATCCCTCAATGCCAGGTACACTCTCTGGGTGCGAGAAGATCTCGATGAATTGCCTGACAGTTTCACCATCACTGACCCCACCATTTCGGGTCACCCTATAGTGTTTGCAAGCCCTGGGTTCCTTAAAATGTCGGGTTTTTCGAGAGAGCAAGTGGTGGGGAACAACGGCAGGATATTTCAAGGCCCCAAGACTAACAGAAAAACAGTCATGGAGATCCGGGAGGCAATTCGCGAGGAGAGGGCGGTGCGGGTTCATTTGTTGAATTATCGGAAAGATGGGACGCCCTTTTGGATGTTGTTTCAGATGAGCCCTGTTTTTAGCAAGGAGGATGGCGGCGTCGTTCATTTCATTGGGGTTCAGGTGCCTATACGGAGAAACAAAAAATTAACTGATGATGGAGCTGATGCTGCTTGTAACGAGATTGCTTTTGGTTCCTGCAGGAGAGAGGTTTGCTCTGATTCTTTGGTGGAATTGACACGCGTTTTGGCAATGGATACGGATACCAATTGTAAAGGTTTGTTTTTGTGCAATTCATTTCAGTTTTATGAAGGTGATTTTCCACAGTTTTGGTCTGTTAGTCTTGTTTTTGTGCAATTCATTTCAGTTTTATGAAGATGATTTTCCACAGTTTTCGTCTGTGAGTCTTGTTTCTTGGACTTTAAGGCTTTGCTCTGCTTGGGCTCTATAGTTTCTTTTAGCTTTGCCATTACTGCAATTTTGATTAATAATCATCGTTCTTATTTCTTGCCCTGCAATATTCTTGTTCAGGTTACCTAATTTCTTGATTTGGTTCTAATCCGGACTCTTCTCACTAGTAACTTCTGGTTCTGGCTTGGCTAACATTTTATTAGTCTCGATTTATAGGAGTAAAGATTGAAGAGTCACGCGAGGCAAGCGAACTAGAGAAGCAAAGAGCTGCAACTGCCATTAATAACATCTTGTCCGTGCTAACCCGCTATAGTGAGTCAACTGGCAGAATGGTGTGTGGAAAAAGGTGCAGCTTACCGGCGGCTGGCCTCATTAATTCATCTTTAAATATATCTCTTGGTAGAATCAAGCAAAGCTTTGTATTGTGAGTTGTTGCAAATTCCTAATACGTCTATGAGTAGGAAATGTCTAAATGAAGATTTCTAATCTCTTTGTTTGTGTTCCTGCGCAGGATAGATCCACACTTGCCTAACATGCCTGTAGTTTACGCAAGTGATGCCTTCTTAAAACTGACAGGTTCTCAAATTTTATGAGATCCATATTTATGACATGCACGCGCACCATGTTTCAAGCATAAAAATCTGAACAACACAGGTCATGCAGGCACTTACGTCGCTTCTTTCCTTCTATAGGTTATGATAGACATGAAGTGTTAGGACGTGATTGGAATTTTCTCAATGGAGTTGATACAGATTCCTCAATTTTGCATCAGGTATGAACTTCTTTCGTGTTCTTGATGACATGGAATAGAGGTTCCTAATATAAGCTTGGCAACAGGAGAAGGGTTGGAGAAACATATGCCTGTATTAGCAAAGCCATCTGTACAAGAGCGTGTACATGGGTATATATAATCCAGGATGTGAAACATATGAGGAAAGAAAATGATCCTAAATAATTACATATTATCTCACAATGAAACTAGGCTGAATACCAGCTAAGATCTTACTCTTAATAGTTGTATTGACTGAAAAGTTTTGATTTTGCAAACTGTTCTCTAGATACAGGAAAGCATTCAGGTTGAGCAACCATGCACAGTATGCATCTTAAATTACAGGTTCGCACTTGACTATTCTTTCAATGTGTTTGGGAGGAACTGAATTTTGTTGATTGGTTCTAACTACTAGTTTTTCTTCTTCAATAATAGGAAAGACAAGAGTACATTTTGGAATCTTCTTCACATGTCACCTGTTCGTAATGCTACTGGCAAGGTACTTTTACATGAACAATTCAACCGATCTCTTGTAATCTTTCTTGATGTATGCATATACAAATATTACTAAGATATGGTGAACTTAACTATCAAAATTCCTTTGATCAAGCTTAGTCCTAGCATATCTTACTTTCTCTAAAGAAGACCTATCACCTTATTCCTTATTCTTCCTCAAGTCACTGGCTGTCTTTAGACCTGCTGATGGGAATTAATCTAGCATCAAGTAGAGGAAAAGAAAAAAAGAAGAAGAAAGACAGAAGAAAAACAGTATGTCTAGTAAAAGCAGGTTGAAATAAGCACTTAGCATGCAACATAGATTGATGCTTATATGGTATTCCTAACCCCGCTCTACCAGCTGACTGTATCTCCAAGCTCTTTGAGAATCTTTTATGTTTTATTTGTGCCTGCAATACCTTAAAACTAGATATGTATGCATTTTACCTACAACTGGAATCTTACTCCACTGAATCCATCCTCTCTCCTAGTTTTATGACTAAGCAGGATCTAAGTTTCTGTCTTTATGGTAGTAGAGGAGATGTACTATAGATGATAACCTGTAAAAAGAATATTTTTTCAGAATCACTAACAGTTATCACAATATATATCTTGTGGGTACAGCCTGGCCCTTGCAAATTTTAGATCATGATTCTTGGTTATATGGTTAGGTCTTGAACATGGTGAAAAATAGAAGGGCATCAAATAGTAGATCAAGTAAGAGGAAAACAATGGAAAAGATAGGCTCAGACAACTGTTTCATAAATGATCGCTTCCTTTGCTAAAGGAAACTATAATCTTTTTTGGAAAATTGAGTTCGTACTACATTTCAAGTTGTCGATAAATACTCTGGCCATGTTTTTGACCCACTTGCATTGATTGGGTTTTCATACATTTTTGTTTCATATCTGATTCATAGTTAATGGCAAAATTGTGCATTCCAGCGGATGCCAGAGCAAAATTTGAATATCGAATGCTAAGTTTGTAGGCCTGTTTTCTAGGTGTAAAGTTCAAAAGGCTACAAGTGTGAGCTACTTATGCATACTAGTTTCTTGCAAGCTGGAAATGGTAGTTAAGGTTGCCCGAACTTGTAATTGATTAGCAAACAGAGTGAGGAATATTTCTTGGACTGCAGATAATTGTCACCTCCGTTTTGTTTTCTTCATATTATGAATGGCAGAGCCTGCATGATCTAGGTCATTCTTCATTCTTGTTTTGCCTAGTACTTTATTTTGTTTGTTTTCCCCCCGCTTTCCATCAATCAGTATCCAAGCTTTAGATGACAAAAAACCTGAACGCTTCATGCAATATCTATCTCACTGTGCTTATCGATGTTCAGATAGCATACTTTGTGGGTGTTCAGATGGAAGAAAAATGTAAGAGCCAGGACAGACGTGGGCGGAGTCCTGAGATTAGGCAGCTTGGTGCTGTTGGTGCAGTCAAGGTAGCTGTAAGGAGCTTATCGATAGGTGCTAGCTGCTCCAGGTCATCAGATGGTTTCAATAATCTTTGAAGCTGATTGTTACATGGTCCATCTTTTTTAGTTTATAATTCCGTGTGAAGCTAGCTGTATAGAATGAAATTAGGGCAATAACTTGAGGCACTGGTGGACGTTTTTGGATATATGCAAATGGTTCCTTTATGTGAAAGATATCTTGAAAAGTCCATCAGTTGCGGACATGGTGATCAGAGTTATGGACACTTCTAACCCAACAATTATGTTCTTTTAACAAGAAGGTTCAACGCCTTCAACTCGCTCCCTAGAACCTTCTCCGATTCAGAAAGATCTGGCGCAGGGTCTATTCCTAAAAGATCTGAATTCAGTCGCTGATTGCAATACTCGATGCTGCTTTAATGCTGTCTTCTGTATCTCCTTCTCGTCTTAGCAGAGAAAGAAGGGAACAGAGGCGATTCAATGGCGGAGCTGGAACAATATTTTTAGAGGGGGCTGATTACAAACTCAAAATATGATCACAAAATTACAATATACAACTTAATAATTGAAAAATCTGAACACAAATTATTGAATAAGAATAGTTTTTTTTTTTTTTGGTAGATAAAAAGGCTTAAAATCTCAAGAAAAAGATTTGTTCAAGTGAATAATGAAAAAAATGCTCGATATATAAAAAAGTTCCATCCAATTTCACATAGAACAAAACTATCAGTTTTCTTTCTTGTATTGAAGTTAGGTACCCAGAAAGGATGGTTAAGCTTGGAAAATACTAATAGGCAGCAGATATAGAGCAGTCAAATTACGTTCTTTTGAATCTACTATGTAAGGTTTTTTTTTTTTTTTTTGACTGTGCTTGCGAAATATCAAATATGCAGTAACTGTGGCTCTCTTCATCCAGGTCATCTGCTGATACACAGACATGATCAAGAGACAAAATGACCTACCAATCAGTAGCTATTATTCTGCAATATTGCCTAATTTAGTCGTGATGATCTGCTTGCACAGCTATAAAATGCTCAGCAGAAATGGTACAGGGCATAATTACTAATTAAACAACCTTGCACCAGCACAATCGATGTGGACAGCATACCATTACCAGCTAGGCACCAGCAAGGCAATATCTGCATCTTAAGTGCAGGAAGCTTGCACAAAAATAACTGGACTCGCATGTGTAACCTCGAATATGATCCAAAGAGGGTAAAACGAGAATTCATCTAATTTGCAATCATCCTATGTGCACAGCATATGTATTAGCATTTCATGTAGAGCCAAACAAAAGAATGTTCCTCGTTCTTTTGATTCATTGAAGAAAAAAAAGATGAAGGCGTGATAGATATAAGAAAGAGTAGAAAACACCCAACCTTACTCTCCCAAGAGAACAGTCCTGCTATGGCCACACACTAGAGAAAACTGAGAAGCGAAAACACTGGCACGTTAAGTTTTCAGCACTAAGCAATTGAGGAAGGTACGGTGAGAACCAATAGCATTTAGAGGACAGCAGCAAAATAGAATGATAGAAATCAAAAGCTGCATTCCCGTTCGAGCAGAGTAATGATAGTAGCAACTTTTAGACATTGTCCATAGCAGTATACACTCAGAAAACTTGTGCTAGATACAAGAGAGGGCCCAGCAGTTGAAAAAAAAAAAGGTAACACAAGAAATGAAGTTCGAAAGGAAGCAATGCTTAGGAATGTGTTTTGCGATGAAAACTCCACCAGAATTTGATTTGTGATGCAGAACTGGAAGGAGCACAGAACAAGGTAACTCCAAAGACAGCAGGAAGGAAACAGCGTACAGAGATACTACCAAAGCCTTATGAGCATCTTCAGAGACAGAGAAGGCCAACAAATCCAGGAAGACAAGAGGCGTGGCAAGAAACTGGTATCAAGGTATCACTGCAATGCTACTGTTTACATGCAAGCGGCCTGCAAATGGGCTGGAAAAGTAATGTTCCTGGTATATCTATGAATAAAATTCTCATCAATATCCAAGCGAGTCCTACACTCAGACAAACAATGACTTTACAATAAGAGAGAAAACAACTTTTCCTAAATACAGAACTTGAGAAATGGAATAGAGCCAGAAGCTAATCCTCAGTATACAACAATGCTGCTTATCTCCAGGGGGGAAAAAGAAAAAGGATAGGAAAAGAAGCAGAAGATCATAAAGAAGATGACCCCGTATCTATTGAAAAGCTCTTTCCCCTTCCAGCTCACTTTCTTCTTTTCAGCTCCATTCAATAAGAAAACTCATGGCCTCGGAGTGATATGTACTTCTTGACCCATATAGAGACATCCTCTGCACATACCCGGGCCTGTGGTGTTTGGAGAAGCACATCAAGAGTAGCAAACTCATGCACACCATCCTTATAATCAAGAAGAGGTGCATCTACATTAACTTTCCGTAGTTCTTCTGAGTAGGCAATGGCTCGATCTCTCATAAAGTCATGCTCTGCCACAACTGTTAGAGTCGGGGGCATGCACTTAAGAGGTGGCTGCCTCCCGGCAATAAGAGGATTAGCAGCTGGGTGATCTAGGTTGAACTCTTCCTTAGGTAGAAAGAGTTTCCATGCCAACATGCACATGGTCTTATCATAGAAATATGAGCTTGCAAGCTTAATCTCAGAATGGGTGGGAGTGCTTCCGATAAAGAAAGGAAACATCAAGATTTGTGCCACCACCTTAACTGGATCCAATCGCTTCCCAGCCTCTACAGCCTCTCTTGCCACATAATCTGCTATGTTTGCACCAGAGCTCACCCCAAGTAATACACATCTGCTCTGGTACCAATACAAAGTCAGGGGAGACCACTTCATTAAAACAGAAGGAAAAGGACAGGCCTTGAAAAAATTTAAGTGACCAAAACGAAGAGAGAACAGACAACTATGTGCATATATAATGATGGTGATATAATTAGAACCATGTAGCCAGAGTGATTTTCCTGAACCAGCATGATTGTGAACAACTTAAATTTGGTATAAAGATGGATTCGTCTAACAAACGACAATCAAATAGCTTTAAGAAACTCTTCTTACAATGAGAATGATACGACAAGCATCATCACGAGTTTTCGGTTCTTAGGGGAAATCCTGCCAAAAACACTTGGAAAATTTACATGTATTTCAGGTACAGAAGTAATATAGCCACTGGATCCATCCAATTGGGCCAATACCATGTAATTTTCCCCTCTTCAATAAAATCAGATCCCCGTTGTACAACATACTCCAATTTATAAATTAGATCTACATTGTATCATGGAGCTATTTACAATTGATGGCATGAGATCTTTTAACAATGCTATAATTAGATCACTCTCTCCTGTAAAACTCCCAATTCTCTTCAGCAATTTAACAAAACCACATCCCCTGTTCCGATTTCGTGTTGCCATACTCTCAAGCAACAAAACAATGCATAAAAAATATATGGATTAATAATTAATTACATGAAATTCAAAGCATACCCATTTGCACACAATGCTTAATAGACAAGCAAACTCAATCTCCATAGGGTGAGAAAACAACAAAAAGAGTACCTGGAAGTATCTCCATGAGCAGCCAACCAGGGCTCGACCATGGAAGCCCCAAAGCTATCAAACATATGGCTTTGAGCACCCACTCTCCCACAAACAGCCAAATTAGCCTGCTTTGCTAACCAATTCAAAACCTTGAAACCATCTTCGAAAGCCCCAGGATACTTGGTCTCTGGTGCCAATCGATACCCAACAGCCACGACAATCACATCACACAATTTGGCTATTCTCCTGCAAAACGCATCGTTTCCTACCGACTCATTGCTCCCGCTGACAAACCCACCTCCGTGAAACTGCAACATCACCGGCAACTTCCGGTGAGATTTTCCTCCCGCCGGAGAATACCCACCGTAATTGGTAATTTGATAGGTAGAAGACAATGAGGAGGTGACAGCTGTATCGGGAAGGAAGATCCGGAGAGATAGAGAAGAGAAGGGGTCGACATGTATGTCTTTGGTGGCGACACCGTCGGAAAATGATGGGTTACTAGCTGCGATGGATTCGCTGGGCCGAGAAGTTATGCCAAATGGGTTGGGTTTGGTGGATTCAGGGGTTTCGATGAGGCTTTGTAGGAGGTGTTTTTGTTGATATTTGAAGATGACACTGTAGAGTTTTACAATTAAGTTTGGCATCTCTACAGAGAGAGGAGAACGCCGGGATCTGGTTTGGAGTTGAGGATGATGATGTTGTTGGGAGAAGGGGATAAATGAATTTAAAGTCCTTCAAAGTTTGTTTTTATTTCTTTCAGTCCTTAAATCTTACTCAATTTATCAATTGAGTCCATCTCATAAAAGTTATAATTATAATTTTAAAACAAGTTATATGATGGAAGGATCAGTCCAAAATTTCTTTAAAAATACAAAATATAAAACAACACTGTTTTAATTGATTTAAATAACAATTATTATCACAACATCATACAAACTCTAAATTAAATTTTTATATGCACTTGTAAGAAGATTGTTAATTTTAATATGCTCTCTAAAATTTCCTTTATTTTAAAAAAAACATTTTTTTATTAAATTTTTTAAAAATAATTTTCTTATATAAAAAAAAAACATTGAAAGATTTCGAACCTATATATATATATATATATATATATATATATATATATATAAAAGTATTAGTATTAGATTACGTTTGGGAACGCGGCTGCGGCTGTATTCTTAAAAAATTTGAATTTTTTTGTTGTTAAAATTTAATATAATTTGTATGTTTTGGATCGTTTTAATGTGTTGATGTCAAAAATAATTTTTAAAAAATAAAAAAACATCATTAGCATGTATTTTAACATAAAAAGTTATTTGAAAAGTACTCGCAACCATACTGTCGAACACGCTTTTAGTATAATAAGTATTGTGTTTGCTTGCTATTTACTCTCCGGATCTTGCAAAACACAAATAATGTGAATAATTTATATTTTTATTAATATTTGTATAGTGGATGGTTCTTGTACTTATTTCACGCTGATCATCATACCAACACGCAAGGAAGAAAGAAAGCTTCCAAGAAAGATGGCGCCATTCAATAACCATATATCCAAGCATTCTCACATTGAAAAATCAGTTGGTTTAATCGGTGGAATTACTGGTTTGGAGGGCAGCACCGTCTCGAGATATCATGGTGTTTTTAAAATTTTTAATTTTTTATTTAAATTATTTTTTTAATTTTTAAATTATTTTAATGTACGAATATTAAAATTTTAATTTAAACTACCACCGATCTTGAGAACATTAGTGCAGAATCACGGGGAAAATTTTTTGAACCAGAGAGTTCACGACCTTTACAGCCAGGCCGCCGATCCTTTTATCTCTTGATGTTCCCATCTTGGCTAAATTAAGGGCCTGCAATGAAGTTTTCTTCAAGGATAATGAACGAAAAAAGCCTATTCCTTAGCATCTCTACAGCATGAAGCAAGGAAGATCCTGCATAGTTTTGTTAGTGATTGAAAATTGCTAGGACCCAGGGGTGGTGGAGTCTCCATATTAGAGGCAGAAGATTTACATTGATGGAGTCTTGATCTAAAAGCAAAATACATGGGGCTTTCATTTACCCCAATTGGTTGCGATCCTTTCCATCTCTGAATCACTGAGGTTCCAATAAAATCTTATGAGATCAGAACCCTATTTTATGCGTTTACATCCTCAGAAATGGGAGCCTCATGTTGGCCCGTGGATGCATCTATTTCTATATAGATGATTGAAAGCTGTTTCTAAAGACGACATGGTAGAAGCAAGCTCAGTGAATAAAAATGGTGGACTCCATTTGGCATTCTTCAAAGTCACAGCATAACTTTGTTCTTTGGCTTCAAGATGGATTAAAATATAGGTAAAAGCATTGCTAATCAGATCACCTGTGCATTCACAGTTACTGTGTATGTGGCATAGGCTATAAAATGCATCTGCTAAACTGCTCAAGGAAACTCTGCTGTATAAACTAACATGTATCATTCAAATATGTTGACACGGTAAAAAGCTCCATTGGCACCAGCAAGGAAATATATGCATCTGCATCCTTGCCGGGCAATGTAGGCATGGCTGCAGCGCAACCAGGGTTTCACCACTCCCACGTTTCCAAACAGGCACTAAAGCAAGCTATGCTGGATTCATGCATGAAACCTCAAACCGATCAGACAGAACTGATGTGAAAATTTATGTCATTCATTTCAATCCTACATGTACAATATTATGAACATCGAAAATGGAAACAAGAACAGAAGAAAGTCCCTGATATATGTAATTGAAGAAAAAATCCGTTGAAAATTTTGAAAAGCCTACTATCAGACAAGCACTCGGATAATTTACAAGAAAAGAAGAACAAACCCTTCCTCCCAGGTCCTAAATAATCAACTAATTAGGCTAACTAGCTGGAAGCTCTTGCTGCTACTTGAATATATTAAGCAGCTCTTTCCTCTCCTAACCTCTCCATTCTTTTTCTATCGTTTTGGCTCGTATTTATTTAATAAGAAAACTCATGACCTTTAAGGGATATATACTTTTTGACCCATATAGTTACATCCTCAGCACATACCCGAGCCTGTGGTGTATTGAGAAGCACGTCAAGTGTAGCGAACTCATGCACAGTATCCTTATAATCAAGAACAGGTGCGTCCACGTTAACTTTTCGCAGTTCCTCTGAGTAAGAAATGGCCCGGTCTCTCATAAAATCATGCTCTGCCACAATTGTTAGTGTTGGTGGCATGTACTTCAGAGGCGGCTGTCTTCCGGCAGTCAAAGGGTTGGCAGCTGGGTGATCCAGGCTGAATTGCTCCTTGGGTAGGAAAAGTTTCCATGCCAGCTTGCACATAGCCTTATCGTAGAAGTATGAGTTTGCCAGTTTAACCTCAGAATGTGTGGGAGTGCTTCCAATGAAGAAAGGAAACATGAGGACTTGCGCCACCACCTTGACAGGATCCAATAACTTTCCAGCCTCCACAGCCCTTCGTGCCAAATAATCTGCTATGTTCGCACCAGAGCTCACCCCAAGCAATACACATCTGTTCTGATATCAATACCAAGTCAGGGAAGACCACTTCATTAAAACAGAAGGAAAAGAAAGCTATTGAAAAATCTTAATGTCACCAAATTGAATAGCTATACGTATTTTTGTAACTTTTGGACAATCTTTTACCAGGTTACTAGAACAGAACCAACTCTTAATTGATAAAATAATCAACAAAAACAAATTGATGAGTAAATAAAACTTAAAATTAATGTGATTTTTTTCATGTTAATTATATGCTTGATGAACAGAACAGGCAAGTTAATCCAAGTGGATACCTGGAAGGATCTCCATGAGCAGCTAACCAAGGCTCGACCATAGAAGCACCAAAGCTATCAAAAATATGGCTTTGAGAATCCAATCTTCCACAAGCAGCCAAATTAGCCTGTTTTGCTAACCAATTAAGAACCTTGAACCCATCTTCAAAAGCCCCCGGATACTTGGTCTCTGGTGCCAATCTGTACCCAACAGCCACAACAATAACATCACACAGTTTGGCGATTCTCCTACAAAAAGCATCGTTTCCTACCGATTCATTGCTGCCGCTCACAAACCCGCCACCGTGAAACTGCAGCATCACAGGCAACTTCCGGTGAAATTTACCCGGGGGAGGCAAATAGCCGCCGTAATCATGGGTTGAAGGCAACGTGGAGGTGATAGCTGTGTCGGGTAGGAAAATGCGGAGGGAAAGAGAGGAGATGGGGTCGACATGGATGTCTTTGGTGGCTACACCGTCAGTAAAGGAAGGGTTGCTAGCGGCGATGGATTCGTGGGGTCGGGACGATACGCCAAATGAGTTGGTAGGTTTCTGATCAGTGAGAGAAGATAGAGAAAGGGTTTGTAAGAGGTGTTTTTGTTGATATTTGAAGAAGACGCTGTAGAGTTTCACGATCAAGTTTGGCATCTTTATTACTGTAGAGAGAGAGAGAGAGAGAGAGAGAGAG
>Ga0325410_1007466_pt1 | contig 11945 bp, 10 predicted proteins | sample PopdelMetagenome_16_FD_206182 | JGI IMG/M metagenome (GOLD analysis project Ga0325410, IMG submission 206182) | Populus deltoides microbial communities from Bellville, Georgia, United States - Xylem-PdIQD-R3 | ecosystem: Host-associated > Plants > Phyllosphere > Stem > Wood/Secondary xylem... | reverse complement strand
AATTGAATGTTTTTGGATATTTATTTTAATTTTTTTCAGTTTTTATGTAATAAACAACATAGTTACAAAAAACAATTGTTAAAAAAATTATTAATAAAAAAGGATAATTTATACTAAAAATTATATTTTCTCTACATAACTTAAATCATTACTGTTCTGATGAAAAACATTCGTTTATTACCATATAGTCTCATACAATGTTAAATTTATTTTATTAAATACACACATTGAATTTTTAATTTTTAATTTAAATACACACAATGTTAAAAAAAAGGTCTGCATTTTGCAATCATTACTTCTGACGAAAAAGATGTATTTTTAATAATATTTTTGTTTGGTTTCGGCTTAAATTTAAAGTTTAAATGATAACTCAATTAAATAATAAATTTTCATGGTTTCAATAGTATTAATTTATAGATGTTTAATTGCATTTAGTTAATTTTTTTTCTAAAATAGATATCGATCTTCTTAAATATTTTTTTTTTAAATTTCATTATGCCACGAAGAAGTTATTATAATTTATCTATAATCTCTTTTCATATATTTTATATAAAAAAATTGTATTTGTATGATGCACTTATAAAAACAAAAACCTTTTGTTTTTAAGAACGATAATTAATCTTTAACATTAATTATAAAAACAAAAACCTTTTGCATTAAAAAAATAATTTAAAATTCTATTCACAGAATAATGCTAGTGTTTTTTTAGATGATATGACTCCAAGATTAGAGAGTTTGTGAACAGGGGACTCTTCCAAGAAATCGAAACATGTTTGACTGCCAACAAATCTACATTTTACTTGCAAATTACTCCCCACCTCACCTCACCCGAAATAATAAATAAATAAATAAATAAATAATCCAGAGTATTATGTGTCGCTTTAAAGATGGTTTTGTACATGTTTAACACATCGAAAGCTCTATTTTAAAGCCGATAATCAAGTAACCAAATCAGAGAAGTAATTAATTATTTGTTTTTATAGTATTTTTAAATATTTGAAATTTAATTCATAATATTTAAAAAAATAAAATTTTATTAAAATATCTAAATTAAATTTAACTGGAGCACATAAATATAACCGTGCATTTTAGAACAAGCATGTAGGGTTTCGCTGCTTCTGTTTGGAATAGACAAAAGTGCCCCTTATTAGTAGTAAATGGGCCTCTTCTTTTGACCCATTTATAAGAGCCCACTTCGATCACCTATCCCTATCCTCGTGCTTTTCTTTCTCTCTCTTCGAGGGCTTTGCTGTTGCAGAACGGCTTCGTTTCTGCCACTACAGTAGTATTTAATCGTTGCTGCTGGGGAAAAAAAGGGTAAAAATTGGGGTTTAGTGTTTTTGACAAACGGGAACTAATCAGGCATAACCAATCAGAATAAGTGTTTCCAACCAGAACAAAACGTAAACCCTAGCAAAGGGGGTTTTAGCCTTTCGAACATAACACAGACAGACAACTCCTCAAAAAAACTCCAATGGGCAGAGAACCCTTAGTCAGCTCCATGGCAGAGCTAAAACGCAAACAACAAGTCAAAAAGAAATCAAAATCCTGTGGCTTCGAATCCCTTAACCTAAGCCCCAATGTCTTTAGAGGGATCAAGCGTAAGGGGTATCGTGTCCCCACCCCTATCCAACGTAAGACCATGCCTCGTATCCTCGCCGGCATCGACGTCGTCGCTATGGCCCGCACTGGATCCGGCAAGACCGCCGCCTTTCTCCTCCCCATGTTAGAGAAGTTAAAACAGCACCTGCCTCAAAGTGGTGTTAGGGCTCTCATACTGTCGCCTACTAGGGATTTGGCGTTGCAGACTTTGAAATTCACTAAAGAACTTGGCAGATTCACTGGTTTGTTTTTCTTCAGATTTTCCTTTATTTTTATTTACTTGTTCAAATTGCGTTTCTAATTTCATCAAGGGTAAATGAATAATCTTGTATATATTTGTTTGTTGTGTAGATCTTAGAATTAGTTTATTGGTTGGTGGAGATCGTATGGAGAGTCAATTTGAGGATTTATCGCAAAACCCTGATATTATTATTGCCACTCCTGGTAGATTAATGCACCATTTGTCTGAGATTGATGACATGTCGTTGAAAACGGTTGAATATGTTGTTTTTGATGAAGCCGATAGTCTCTTCGGTATGGGTTTTGCTGAGCAGTTGCATAAAATTCTTACCCAGCTGAGCGAGAATCGTCAGACTTTGCTTTTTAGTGCAACTTTGCCCAGTGCACTTGCGGAGTTTGCCAAGGCAGGTTTAAGAGATCCTCAGCTTGTTCGGCTTGATGTGGATACTAAGATTAGTCCTGATTTGAAAACTGTGTTTTTTACCTTGCGCCAAGAGGAAAAATATGCAGCGTTGATTTATTTGATAAGAGATCATATTAGTACCGATCAACAGACATTGATATTTGTTTCTACGAAACATCATGTCGAGTTTCTAAATGTTCTGTTTAGAGAAGAGGGCATTGAGCCTTCGGTTTGTTATGGTGATATGGATCAAGATGCTCGTAAGATTCATGTATCGAGGTTCAGGGCACGTAAGACTATGTTGTTGATTGTGACAGATGTTGCAGCTAGGGGCATTGATATTCCGTTGCTTGATAATGTGATAAATTGGGACTTCCCTCCAAAACCTAAGATTTTTGTGCATCGTGTGGGGAGAGTTGCTAGGGCAGGTCGGACTGGAACGGCCTTTTCTTTCGTGACATCTGAAGATATGCCTTACCTTTTAGATCTTCATCTGTTTCTCTCAAAGCCAGTCAAGGCTGCTCCCACTGAGGAGGAGGTTTTGCAGGATATAGATGGAGTAATGAACAAAATTGATCAAGCATTTGCAAATGGAGAGACTGTTTATGGGCGTTTCCCCCAGACTGTCCTTGATCTTGTGTCAGACAGAGTTCGCGAAATCATTGATTCATCAGCTGAACTAACTTCTTTACAGAAAGCCTGCACAAATGCTTTTCGTTTGTATACAAAGACCAAACCATCACCTGCAAAGGAGTCCATTAAAAGAGTGAAGGATTTACCTTGTGAAGGATTACACCCAATATTCAAAAATGTTTTGGAAGGTGGTGAATTAATGGCACTTGCCTTTTCTGAGCGTTTGAAAACTTTCAGGTGACCCTAAAACATTTATCCATCTCAATTTTTTTGAAAATATTTCTGCATATTTTTTCTTTTAATCTGCTTAGTTGAATTGTTCTAACTATGCGATGACCGGATTCTAATAGACCCAAGCAGACTATATTGGAAGCTGAAGGTGAATCAGCCAAGTCAAAGAATCTGCAGGTAACCTTCCATTTCTAATCTGCTTTCAGATATATAATTGATGATTGAGAGCTGTTGATCCATATCTGACCTTTGAAGCCATGTTCATTCAATTCACTCATGAGAATTTATTGAAATCATTATGCCTTACATTATTGATTATAGCATTTCTCTTTTCTACATGCTGCCTTGTAGAAACTGTAATTTTACTTGGTTCTCCCTGCACAGCTTAACCATCTTGAACAAATATTCTTTATTTAGTCATTCTCTTAACCTATAATTTTCATGTTGATATTAATCTTTCTCAGCATTAAAATGATGTTCGTTTTTATTAGTTTACATTGATTTTATGGCTCAATTGCAGGGTCCTGGTCAGTGGGTTGATGTCATGAAGAGAAAAAGAGCTATTCATGAGGAGGTCATTAATTTGGTACAGAAGCAGCGCTCTAACAAGCTGGCAGACAAGGTAAATATGTTACATGCAATTGCTCTTAATAACACTGAATTTCATAAAAGTCAGTGGCCAATCCTAATAAATCACCAACTGCAATATGAGATGCCCATATGATTTGATGGCATTTTCTGTTGCTTCCATAAATTGGTGGAGTCATCCTCATCAAAGAAATAGCTTTAGGACATGTTTAAGGACACCATTATTTCAAAGATATTTGCATGGACTCGATTCTGGTTTTTGTAATTCAGATCAATTTCTGTGTCCAAGGAGCACTAAGCTAGCTGTAACAGTGGCGGTACTCCAACTTTTCTTGGCCACATTTTGGCTGGATTCAGATCTTTATTGTCCACACCTTGCTCAAAAGGCTTGGTGCAATTGAAGTTCATACCTATGCTCCTTTCACTTATGTTAGATCCAAGCCTCTTCAGTTACTAGGTTAAGACATTTGGCCTTTATTAGCTCTGGGACTTGATTTATTTATTTACACTTGTGAGATGCCTGTTCATCATAGTTTTCTTGTTCTCATTTTGTTTAGTTAATTATGCTTTTTTTTTTTTTTGGCACTAGCTGGAAGTTGAAACTGAAATTACTTCAGATGAAAAGGAGAAAAAAGGTCTGCATTTTCCAATATGTATAATATCGTAACTGTTCATTTTGCTATAAAATATATATTTTGGTGATCGCAATCACTTTCTTTTCTGATACTAAACATAATATCTTGCATGTTAGTGGTTCGTGGTTCTAAAAGAAAGGCAAAGAGTTTCAAGGATGAGGAATACTTCATTAGTTCAATACCAACTGATCATGTATGCTATCTTTTATGTCCTCTACCAATAATTTGTTCCTTTACTTTTCATCTTATACACTTTATCTTGATATTGAGTTGCCAATTGCTTTTTAGCTACTGTATTTTTTTTCCTTCTCTGCACTGTAAATTTTCCTTTGATGTTGAAAATATTAACTAAATATTGTACTTGCATATTCTGTATTGATGTCAGCATACAGAGGCAGGTCTCTCAATGAGAGGAAATGATGGCTTTGGATCAAATAGGTATTTTTTGATATATGTTGACCAACATTATTTTGAAGCATGAGTCAGTGGTGTATGTTTTTCTATGGTTGTAGGGTGTTCTTTTTCTTACTAGTCAATGCCAATTTTGTTGTTAGGTTGGAAAATGCTGTGTTGGATCTTGTTGCAGATGATAGTGGGGGGTTACAGAAACAGAAAACCGTATACCACTGGGATAAGGTTCTTGAAACATTTGAATGATAATGATGTCTTGCAATTTTCTTCTATCAGCATTTGGCATAAAATTTACATTTCTATATGTTGGCAGAGGAATAAAAAGTACATCAAACTAAACAATGGTGATCGTGTTACAGCCAGTGGAAAGGTACTCTTCTGAACTTTTTTTGTATTTTAACTCCTAAATGGAATATCTATGCTTCTATTAGGAATGCTGAATGCATGACATGCAGGGGAAATGCATACTGAATCTGGTTAATTTTCATCGAGATAGAATAAACTGTGTTATTAGATCACTTTGAAAACGAGCTTTTCTTGAATTGTGAAAAAAAAATAGTAATTTAATGACTGTAGCTGCGGCTCTTATCTTGTCTCAAGTCTTTTGTGGCTCAATTTTTGGTCCCACCATTTATATTATTAGACTAGTTATTCCTGTTTTGTTGGGGTTGGTCTGCAGATAAAGACAGAAAGTGGTGCTAAAGTAAAAGCAACCAAGACTGGGATATACAAGAAGTGGAAAGAAGGGTCACACAGGAAAATATCTCTTAGAGGAACAAATAACGATGGGAATGCTGAGGAATCCACAAGCTTCTCAGGTATGCCTCTTGGGATTGGATGCTGCTCTTCATTGCTCTACTTTGTTCTTCTCAGTTTTTTTTGGATTATCATGTTTTGTTTTAGTAAATTAATATTCATGTACGAGTTTAAAACTGTTGAAGAGTTTCTTTACCTGTTTCCTGGAGAATATCAATGCATTTGGTTTTTTGGACCGCTAGCTTTTTCCAGTTTCTGGATGGTAGATCTTAGTTCACTGCATGTATAACTTCTTTGATCTTGTGATTTGCTGTATAAACATGCAGAAGAAAAACATAGCAATGGATGCTTATTTGTTTATTTTGTTGCAGGAAACCGCCAATTACGAGGGAATAACAGGAACTTCAGAGGGAGCAAAACGCAGCACTCTCTGCCTAATGCTAATGTGCGTTCAGAAATTAAAGATCTTGAACAAGTTCGGAAGGAGAGGCAGAAGAAGGCAGACAGAGTTTCTTATATGAAGAGCAAAGGTTCAAAGAGTAAAAAGTTTGGAAAAAATGGAAAAAGGGGCAAACCTAGGAAGTAAAAGCTTTGTCAGATTTGATCGCATCTCGAGGCACGGTCATCTTTAAGAAAAAAAGATGTAGGAACTCAGAAGTTTCAATTCGGATTGCCTTGTGATTCTACGCAAGAGGGCCTTAACACAAAAAAACTCAAAAGAGGTGTTTTAAAACTAATTTTGACCTCATCAAATGTTTGTAAGCTATTTATGTGGAGAATAGTTTGTTAGTACATTGTTCTCAGGCCAAACGCCACATTTAGATTCTCCATCTGTTCAGCAGTTGAGTTTTTTCCATCAACGATCCTAACAGGCAATTTATTCGAAGCTCTGTTCTCGAACCTTTTGCATTATTCGTTATCGTATCATCATTATAGTAATCATTGATTCTTACCTTGATTCATTGGGGCAAGGATCAATGGCTTATCAATAAAATGGCTGGTAGCATATCAAAAAAATGCCTAGAAAAGCAGTGCCGGTGCTTCAGATACCTGCCGGATTCTTCATTAAACTTCATCCTGTTTTAACGCGGCCGGTATATGAAGTTGTAGTTTGTGGGTGGTGACCTATTGAATTAAATGATGTGAGACGCTTCAGGTTTCTTGTACAGGAAAGCATTTACATTAACATCGGCAGAACATAAAATTTACCAGCTTCTACTGCCTTTGCCACCATCGGCTGAAAACTCTAAATTAATAATTAAAAAAAGGGTGTGTTTAGTCTCTCTTATAGAGAACAGTTTAGTTTCACAATATAATACTTGAGTAGTCGCCGTACCGATACATTGGTTCTATGGTGTAGTGGTTAGCACTCTGGACTTTGAATCCAGCGACCTGGGTTCGACTCCCGGTAGGACCTAATTGTTTCCCTTTTTCTTCAAACCGCAACGTACTCAGCCACAAACATCTTGTCAGGTCTTAGTAGCGTTTTGAATGTTTTTTTACTTAAAATTATTTTTTAATGTTTGTAAATTGTTTTAATGTGTTGTTATTTTTTAAAAAAATATTACTTTAATATATTATTAAATAAAATATAATCATTCTTTCAAACGTTCATCCGAAACCGTAAAGGGTTGCCTGCCCTATCCCAGTGAAAATAGATTGTCAAACGACGACCGGCTGCTTTTTGTTATATACTTGCATGACATGTAGTTTTGACTGCTTTTCTTTTGTGTTGTGGAGCCAATACATACATACCACGTTCCTTCTCATGATCATAATGCACAATACCCAAAAGCAATCTTCCTTTATAATTACTAATTTTTTTTTTTTTTGAATGTATCTTTCCTTTATGATTCACTTTATTTAACAATGATACAAAAAAAGAGTAAGGTAAGATCGTGCAGAATCACGACCGTCCATTCAATAAACCCTCCCTTTTGGGTAGGTCCATTTCCTTTTGGGCCTAGATCATTGAGCCCACCTAAAACAACGCGGACCGAAACTAAACCTAACAGTAAACCCCACAACAGAAAACAGGGACCACCAATGGACTAGCCCAAGCCCACCTACAGCTCTCTGACCTCAAGGCTCAAACCTGATGGCTTGAAAAGAAAGAAAATCATAAGCGCCACCTCAGTGACAGTTAAAATACTGTTTTGCTCCCGCGAAAAAGCAGTTTCAGGTATTTGTTTATTGCTGTGAGTAACTGGAAAGGCAACGGAAGCTAGTGGGGCTCTCCAAAATATGGCCACCTCTTTCTCACTCACTCGCTTTTCCTAAATTCCAATCTCTTTCCGTTTCATCTTTTCACATTCCAAAACATTTGCGACTCTGCAACTCTTTGGAGAAGAAGCTGCAGTTCTCTTAATTACTCTTCAGACAAAATCAGGGATGGTGAAGGAAACCGAGTACTATGATGTTCTTGGTGTCAGCCCATCTGCTTCAGAGGAAGAGATTCGCAAAGCTTATTATCTTAAGGTTTGACTTAGATTAAATGGTGTTGGTATTTTAATGCTGAAGAAGTTGTGCTTGGATGTTAATGATGCTTGGAATACCAGAATTTTAATATTCTAGTTTTGGTAATCCTATGGTGAATTTGAGTTGACAATCATATCCATGTTGCTATTGCTTAAGACTGGTGAAAGAGGGAATCAGAATCGCAAATTGAATTTAAAAAGTAAATGAAGATTTTGATTTTCTTAAGAATGGAACCTGATGCCCTTTAGAAACTCAAGAGATACCGAGCTTCTTTGCATCCAATTTGTTTTACAATTTGATTTTTCTTTTCTTATTGAAAACGAGTGACTGAAAAGCTAACTATAAGAGAGATGCCATGTTTTACAGGCCAGGCAAGTTCATCCAGACAAAAATCAAGATGATCCACTGGCTGCAGAAAGGTTTCAGGCAAGTCCAGACCCTCATGATGATTATTTATCCCTTCAGCATAGACACAGGCCACCTCTTTTTCTTAATCGTTTTCAAATGTGTGTGTTGGTTTCTTAAAAATAATTAGGGAAGTGGAAGGAAAATCCAGATGATCCAAAGTAGTATCTTTTTCGTGGAAAACTAGTAAATGTGGAGTGTCTATTGTGACAGAGCACAGTTTCACATAGCCAGTATAGTCACAAATCCTTGACTGTGAAATAAAAGGGGTTTTTAATCTAAAAAATTATAACTTTGGCAGGTGTTAGGTGAAGCCTATCAAGTTTTGAGTGATCCAGTGCAAAGAGATGCATATGATCGAAATGGAAAGTACTGCATTTCAAGGTATTATTATCAATTTGCTTTAGTCCTGTCTTCTTGGAGATTGCAAGGATCCCTACAACCAAGGTTTGTAGATGTTTTGGCCGCAAAAATGCAGAATGACCTACTGAGACAGTTTTCTGGTCAAGACTGTAGATTGCTCATTGTAGCATTGATTCAATTTTGGGTGAATATCTATCTATTCAGGAGAATAACTTAATTCCTGAACTAGTGAATGCTGGTTGATTATCAAATGGAGCATGCAAATATCTATTTTTACTTGCATGATAAATTCAATAAATCATTAATTTGTAAATAGCCGTTTGAATATAGCTGTACGTCTTCGTCTCTCAGGATGGTGTTTTATTCTCCAAATGATTTGATATCTTCTTTCTCAGGGAAACCATGCTTGACCCCACAGCTGTATTCGCTCTTCTGTTTGGGAGTGAACTATTTGAGGACTATGTAGGACACCTGTCTGTGACATCAATGGCTTCTTCTGAATTAGCTGGTGAAAGTGACAATCCTGATAAAGTGCATGAGAAACTGAAGGTATGGAATTAGTTCTTAGGCAGTCGTTTAAAGTACATTTGAACTCAAAACGATGTAATAGCAGGTTCCAGGCAATATCATCATTCATACAAAGCAATGTTTCAGCTTTGAAGTTCTACAAGAGTAGCCCTGGCTTAGAAATTGTGCCCTGTCAATGGGACACATGCTAGAAGTATATATGCAATGTGTAACTAGTTATATCATGTCTGGTTCTACATATCTATATCTTGATTTTTCTTTTCTTTTCTTGTTTTTTTTTCCAAGCTGTCATGTATTGATTATTTTGTATAACCTGGTACTTTGTATTTTCGGTTTGTGATTATTCGTTGCAGGCTGTCCAAAAAGAAAGAGAAGAGAAGCTAGCAAGGTTTCTGAAAGATTTTCTCAATCAATATGCTAAAGGTGACAGGATTGGATTCTTAAGGCATGCAGAATCAGAAGCCAAGAGGCTTTCTGATGCAGGTAAACTGAGCTGAACTTTCCCCATTCTTGCTTTTTTCTTGATGCATCTGCAATTTCATTGTCTTCTATGATTAGAAAACTCCACGGCATATCTCAATATTTCGTTTGACTGAAAGACACAGCTTTTGGAGTGGATATATTACATACTATTGGCAACATATACTCAAGACAAGCAGCGCAAGAGCTCGGAAAGAAAGCAATATATCTTGGGGTGCCGTTCTTGGCAGAGTGGGCTCGCAACAAAGGACATTTCTGGAAGTCACAGATTACAGCAGCAAAAGGTATGATACATTAGCACCCCAATCCCAATCATCTCCTCTGGGACTACTGTTCGTTGTCTCTCTGTGTACAAGCACGGGCACCTAACTATAAATGGGAAACAAATTCAGGCGCTTTTCAGTTACTGCAACTCCAAGAAGATATGCGCCGCCAATTTAAAATGGATAGAAGTGACCCTGGAAATGATGTCGAATCTCACCTACTCTCAAATAAAGACACTTTGATGAACTCGTTATGGAAACTCAATGTAGTGGACATTGAGATTACCGTGATACATGTGTGCCAAACGGTGAGTCTCTCCATTTACTCTTGTTTGTATAAGGAGACAAAGGAAGCCATGACAACACAATAATATCACAGAATACTCAAAAGAAAACTCTGTTTCCACAATGGAATATTGGAAATGTATTTTATTTCAAACAGTTTTAAGGTTTTTCTGGAGAAAAATAGGGTTGAATTATTAAAGTAAATTTAATGCCTGGTACCTGCCTTTCTTTCCAATTTCTTGGAAAAGAAAATCGTCTTCCATAAGATTCCTCTCAAGATTTTAATCTGTTTGCAGGTCCTAAAAGAAAATAATGTTAGAAAGGAAGAACTTAGAGCTCGTGCTTTGGCATTGAAGATTCTTGGGAAGATCTTTCAGGTACTCAATTTAGTCTTTGTAATTTCCATGAAAATTCTTGAGAGGTATTTCCAATTATTACAACAGAATATTTTCTTATAAATATGAGAATTGTGTGTTTGTAAGGTTATATGGATTCTTGATGCTGGCTCCACTCTTTTGTGTCAATACTAAGATAGAGGCAAAATCTTGTGTTTGTGAATTAGAGAGCTGGAAAAAAGTTATGCTATCCTGGTTGATAATTTGAGCTAAAGATTAAGTAACCAGGGAAAAAGAGAACTCATTACTGGAATGTAATTTTATCATGATACTAAAGAATTGCTATCTAGGTTGATAATTTTGCACTTGATGTTGCTTTATAAAAACTTTTCAGCAGGAAAAGCAAGCACAAAATGGTGCAACATCAAAGGGAAAAAATGCTGCCGAAAATGATGATGATGGAAGCAGTTCTGATAGCAGTAGTGAAGAAGATTCACCAAGGGCATTATCCTATCGAACTCCTCTACTTACACAGGCATGTTACAATACCACTTGGAGCTAAAAATACTTCAGTTGTATTCATGTTTCGACTGCATTTTCTTTTTTCTTTTTAGCTCTAGATTAAAGCCCCTGATGCGATATATGCAAAACTGACATAATTAAGACACAAAGAAAGACTCTATCACTGCTCCAATTACCTAGGACAGGCGAGTTGTAAAATATATTCTTTTAATCTTCAGTCGAAAATTGCTCAGATATATATAAAAACAGGCTTAAGCATGATAGTGGATTTTAATATAAATTGATCCCAGGAGGGAAATGTCATGATTTTGATCTCTACATTGGCAGGGTATCGGTAGACTCTTCAGATGCCTGTGTAATCCAGCATTCGATGTGGATGATAAAGAGATTGTGTACAAAAGCAAATGATGCTTAAGGCTGCTGTACAAAGGTTGGCAGATTGACACTGAGATTGTAACGCACTGTTTTCCTCCTTTTAACCATCGATGAACCCAAAGGGGTCTTGTTGACTGGGGAAGTTTTGCTTTCAAGGAATAGATTGGGACAAGCTATATTTAATTTGTGTGTTATGTATTTATTTAAAGAGAGCAAATCAATGCAATCCACATACAGATCTCACCATCCTTCAGATTCTCAATCAGAGAGGTTGTTATCTAATAATAACTAGGAGATGATCTTTGGGGTTTCTTATCTCTTTTGTGACAAGAATAGGGAGAGGAATCTTTAGAATTGCAGTGAGAGAGCGTTTGTTCCTAGTGCAAAACATCTTCTCCAATGATGCCTCCAA
>Ga0325410_1007465_pt1 | contig 11947 bp, 5 predicted proteins | sample PopdelMetagenome_16_FD_206182 | JGI IMG/M metagenome (GOLD analysis project Ga0325410, IMG submission 206182) | Populus deltoides microbial communities from Bellville, Georgia, United States - Xylem-PdIQD-R3 | ecosystem: Host-associated > Plants > Phyllosphere > Stem > Wood/Secondary xylem... | reverse complement strand
ATTTTAAGAACTTCAATAAGAAATCTACTAAATAGTAATGTAAAATATATCTCCAAGATATGATTTATTTTTGCATCTTATATTTGTTTGATAAATTGGATAAATTTTTTATTATTATTTAGATTTTTGAATAAGTTTTTTTTTATATGATAACGATAAAATAAAAATTGTTATCTTTATTTTTTAAAATTAAATAAAAGATGATCGAGAGTTAATTTATGCCAGTTTGAAAATCAAATGAATTTAGCTTGAAAATTATATTAAGAATATTATAAAACTATTTATTATAGTTAATAAATTTATCAAGTATTTGATTTGATAGGTTTTTTTTATTTTATTTTATTTTATTTTATGGATATGGATAAACTATTCCTGAACCATATCGGTAGCTGACCATATTGACGTTACAGCAGTGCTAAATAGCCATGGAGCCTTCGCCGGTGGAATTTCCTTCTTCAAAAGTACAAAGACATTATGAACGTACAGAAAGTACCAAACAATATTCATATAAATATGAAAAGACCAGCAATACTTTAGTCCATAGACAATATTATGAGAAAATACCACCTGAATTACTCCCACAGTTTGTCAAAACCATGTGCTCCTGATTTCATTAAGCATTTACTATTGTATGGAAGTGTGGCTTGATTTAGTATTCTTTTTAATACTTATTTAACTAGAAATTTAATTCTGTTATTTTTTATTTGTTTTTTTATAAAATATTTACTGATTTTAAAAATAATATAAGTTATTTCGAGTTTTTTATTCTTTTTAAACTGTACTTTTTTGAAAAATATAATATTTTTAATTAAATTAATTAATTAAATATAAATATAAGATATCCCCTTCAGAGAATGACTAAATATAAACAAAAGAGATTTTATAATTGACCCGTTGGCCACCGGTTTTTATTTTTTTTCATTGCTTGAAACTCTTTTTTTTTTTTTTTGGACGAAAAAGAAAAATTTAGGGTAGCAGACAACGTAACGCGGGCTAAAGACATGATCCCTGTTCGAGATTCTTGTATTGTAGTTGATATTCGTGCTTTTATTTCTTTATGCTGCAACTTGATGTGAAATTATTAACTATATATATATATATATATATATATATTTGCAATAGAAGAAGAAGAAGTGTTTCATTTGCTTACTATAAGTATACATGCACATATATGATTGAAAAAAACAAATTATATATTGTGCGACAAGGTCATCTTTCCTTTTCAGTACCTCAAATAAAGCTGCAGTCTTTTTTTTTTTTATTGTTGTTGTTGTTGTTGAGCAGCATCAGAGCATCAGAAAAGTACAAAAAATATGATTAATTTCAAACAATGCATCACAGCTATATAAGAATATTCTAAACCAAAAACAGCTTTAATTAGAAAGCAACAAGTACTCAACACCAAGATTATTATTATTATTATTATTATTATTATTAATTTTAAAGAGAGATGGATAGGGAGAATTACACTAGCTAGGATTCAAAACATATAATCTTATTCTTCCGACTTAAGTCTAAGAATAACAAATATAATAAATATATATATATAGGAATCATAACTATTTAATTTTTTTTATTATTATTTATATAAAGGAAAGGGGCGAAATTACATCTTCTAAAAATAGGAGAGGAGTGTCATTCGACCCTACAACTTGCACGAATCTCTCCCGTCAATGCATCAAGTTGGCTCATCTTCAGAATTGCATCAGCAAATTTGCTCTTCCAAAGCGTAGGGTTTCTCACATTAACATTCACTTGATTTTCTGTTGCTGCATCTGTCAAGAGTGTTTAGTCGGATGCGAACAAGCCTCGATTTGCTAAGACATCAAGATATATAAGAAGGAGCCACTCCATCTGGAGTCCAATCTTTTCAAAGCTTTAATTTCCACGTAATGTTTATACCTTAAAAAAGATTACAGGAGATTTAACCATTGGATTGTAATTAAATTTTTTTAATTGATTTTAGAGGTAGTTTTCTAATAAAAAGTGCCTTCATTGCTTATCAAACTTATGGATTTCTCTGAATTAGGCTCAAAAGTTATTGTGTTGAAGTAATTTTGTTAATTTTTTTTAGATTTTTTGGATTTATTGTTTGGACTAGTTATTGTTTGGACTAAATTGGATCTCTCATAAGTTTAGCCAATTACTAGATTCAATTTTCCAACAATAATTTAGATGACTTGTGCTTCACAATTCAAAATGTTTTTGAAAAATTGTTATGGAGTGTTTAAGTTTGATCAAATAAAGTTTTATTTTTTACAGATTTCATATATAAATAAAGAAAACTTAAGAGCTTTTGAAAAGGTTTTTTTTACTTGAAAAGTTTTCCTTAGTTTAAAAATCTTGTATTGAGGAAGATATTTTTGGCTCAACTACTACAAAATCATATACTAAATAAAATAAAGCTTCTTTGATTAAAAAAAAAAAAAAAAAGAAGAAGATAAAAGCAAAGCTTCAAATCATGACAAAGTAAAGTATATGCTATTATTAAATAGCCCACTGAATTCGAGATTCAAATAAGTTATTCAACAATTCAGCTAGCTCATAATTAATTTTATTAGATATTTTTAGATAAAAATAAGTTTGAAAATAAATTTTTAGTTTGAAAAAAAAATCCTTTATTTTTCAGCTATGGTTATCGGAATCGAGGTAGGACAACGTGTTGCTTGTCAAATAGACAACTCATGTTTTTTTTTTAGAAAAATAGGTGGAGGATGCATCATCCGCCTAGCTCGAGAAAAAAATTTAAAAGTTCAAGGTGTGCAGGCCTGAGATGGCAGATTCACACGCATATGGCTTAATTTAAAGACCAAAGCTCTCGACCACAAAGGCTAGCACACTTAACCTCTTATTTTTTTTTCTTATTTCTTTTCTCAATAAGTTAGATATCATTTTTTTAAAAAAAATAATAATTTATTAAAAATGTATTTTTGTATATTATTTTATTAAATTTTTAGACTAATTAACAATATATTTAGATATTATTTTATTAAATACCATTCAATTTATACTATGTTCGTTTAATAAGATTGTAAGGAGAAATCTTTTTTTTTTAATTTCAAAGTGCTATTTTTGTATAACCCATCATAATTTTCTTTTTAGTTTCTTTGTAACAAGTGTCAACTTTTTCTATCATAGGATTAAATAAAAAATAAATTTGAAAAAAACTTATTGAACCAGTTTCCTTGATAGATTAAAAAATAAATAAAAAAAAAAAACAGTTTCCTTGGTTGATTAATTCCAAACAATGCATCACAGCTAAACATTCTCAACCAAAAACATTTTTAATTTTGTACAATTTGCACGAATCTCTCCCGTCAATACATCCAGTTGGCTCATCTTCAGAATGGCATCAGCAAATTTGCTCTTCCAAAGCATAGGGTTTCTCACATTAAATTCACTTGATTTTCTGTTGCTGCATCTGTCAAGAGAATTTAGTCGGATGTGAACAAGCCTCGATTTGCTAAGACATCAAGATATATAAGAAGGAGCCACTCCATCTGGAGTCCAATCTTTTCAAAGCTTTTCGTGCTTTATCAAGAGGGAAAACAGATCCAGTAAGCGGGTGTTACCAGTCAGCTGAAGAAACATCAGATCTAGTGAAAGAGAAAGTTTGCCACTATGGACTCCAACTGACCTTCATCCTCTAACAGTCCCGATTAATGATGTCCCGATTTTGCCCAGAAATCACAGCCCCAATCACACCTATTCATGATGTCCCCAAAAAAAATCTAACTAGCCCACGAGCAATACTTATTTATTTATTGGATAATGTTTAATTTTTTGATTTTAACAATCTAATTTATTTTTCAAACTCAAGATAGTTAGTAGTTTATATTTGTTGTTTGGTAAACTAAAATGACTAGTACTTATAAAAGATTTTTTTTATGAATTTGAGGACAATTAGATGTTTAAATAATAATTTTTTTAGAAAAAAAATACAATAATATTTTTAAAAAAATAAACTTTGAAAATATATATAGGTTAAAAATATTAAAAATCAATTAGGAACTTGAATTGCCGTCTTTGTGTTTTAGAATCAGCAATCTAGCTTGACGCTCTTGACATGGGAGAGTCCTGGTTGGTTACATCTGCCTTTGTGCTTTTTTTTCTAGGATGAGGCTTTTTATTTATATAGGTTTGTAGGGATTCTGAAGTTTTTTTTCAATGCTACATAGCATGATTTTATTGGTTAATCTTTATTGATGAGATCTTGTATTTATAATAAGATATCTTGAATATCTTATCTCAAGTTTCAACCTTTTATTGACCAAGAAATATATGAAAGCTCATTTATTTTTCATGTCATTTATTTCAATGTTATTTTATTTTTTCATGTAAAAATAAAATAAAAATAACATGGTGAAATTTGATTGGTAGATTTTTTTTTTGTTTCTACAGAGACCCTTCGAGACAGGTTCACTTTCAATTAAAAATAAGTGGGCATATCTCGAAAATATAGTTGAGAGGGTTTTATAATTTGAACATATTTTTAAACTAAAATTTGATTTGATCATACTAAATTTTCACAATACTTGTATAATTATCAAAATTAGAAATTTATGAATCAATCTTGATTAAAATTTATCAAACCATGTTGCTACCCAATTTTTGATCCATGTTTTGATAAATTTTCAGAAAAAAATCCAAAAATAACGAAAAACATTGAAAATCCAAAAAATACGTTTTTAATACATTTGCATCGTTTTTAGCTTTTTTAGCATCGTCTCAAAAGAATTTAAATTTTCAAAGATATTTGGAACGCGTTCAACTTTTAACGCGTTATTTTTAAAAATCACCGATTTTCCTCACTCGAGATGATGTTGATAAGAAAAATCTAAAAAAAAGAAGAAAAAATCAAAATTAAAAAAAAAAGTTGAGGGACCAATTTTGAAAACCTAGCAATATTTTTACCTATAAATACTGGTCTTCAACACAAAAGAAAAGGAGGGGGGCAATTTTAAAACACCAAAAAAAAAATACAAAAAAAAACCTAACCCTAAAACCCATCTCTTTCCAGGAGCGGCGCCCCCCTCCCTTTCCAATCATCTTCTCCAAGCCGCCGCTCGCTTGGAAAACAAAACCAGCACCACCCACACGCCCGACCATCTTCCTTATCCCTCTTGACAGCCATCAACACACAGCCCTCACCTCCAACTCCCAAACACAGCCTTCTCCCCTTCACCGAACGATCGCCCTGCATTTCCTTCTCTTCCCTAAATCGGTTCTTCCCTCTTAACACAGAGCAGTCTTTCCCTCAATAACAACCAACACTCTCTCTATCCTCTCCTCTCACAGCCGGCTTGTTCTCTTTCTTCATTAATAGAAGTCAGCGGCCGCTGCACCTCAGCACCGCCACCGGTCTCCACCATAAGCGACCCAGACCAGCCCGAACACAGTGGCGCTCACAGACCCGAATCGGTCCGCCTTCTTCCTCCAACAGTAGTCACTGCCGCCAGCCAAGACACCCTCTCACTCTCCTCTCGGTGGCCAGCCTTCTACAGCGACGGGCCGCCCCCCTTGCAGCAGCACCTGCCTCCTCCAGCTCCTCCTCCACAGACACCGTCCCACATGGCCGGACCTGCAACCAGTAGAGAACAACGAAGCAGAGAAGAAGGCGAAACCAAGAACAAAGCAGATCCAAAACGGAAACAAACAGATCCGTGAACCAGAAAGAAAAAACTAAAACCAACTACCTTGTGTATTTTTGGGCTTTTACAGGTGACGGTGACTCTCATCACCGGCGCAGGGAGACAGAGAAGAGGAAGAGGTTCCCAATCCACCGGTTTCTGCCACCTTCATCGGCCGCGGCGCGGAATCCACGCGCCGCCAGTGGCGGTGGCGGGTGGAACAAAGCGCCACCACTGTTCCGGCAGCTCCAGAAGTCAGCCTGACACTGTTCTGGGTTGTTTTGGGTCATTTTTGTAATTTCTAAATTGTTTAATGTAATATTTGTTTAGTTTTGAGTTTTTGTAATTTGTATTTTGTAAATATGAAAAAAAAAGGAAAAAGAAAAGAAAAGAAAAGAAAAGAAAAGAAAGAAAAAATATAGTAAAAGTGAATGTGTGTGTTTGTATTTGTTTTATTTATATATATATTTTTTATGATGAAATTACAAAGATTAAAGAAGAATTTAATATTTTGATTGGATCACGGTCATGAATTATTAACTTATACGTAAGTTGTATTTCTAATATTCGATGAAAAAACAATTATTAAAACTTCTTTAAACACATCAAATTCGCGAAGCAGCTTACCTCAGGGAGGGTGTGTTAGGGGTGCTAATACCTTCTCTAACCACAACTAGTCCCTTACCCGTGAATCTCTGACAAGACCAGTACATCCGGTTTCCTAGTAGCCTTCAATAAATTACTAGGTGGCGACTCCAACGAACCAATCAAATCAAACGACAACGAAAAAAATCGCCAGCCGATGCCGTGCGGATTTGACGTGCGACAGAATGGCGACTCCACTGGGGAAGGTACTGTTTCTAACAATATTGGACTAAGCTTTGTGTATTTGATGTGTTTAAGTTTTTGCATTTTTGTCTTGTTTTATTTTTGTTTTATCCATTCATTTTTGGGTTAAAGCGAGGTTGTTGTGACAACCCTACTAATGGGTGTTGACAACCCCAAGAACAAAAATTGATGGGAAATTAGAGTCTCATATAAAGTGATTAAGGTAAGATAAGTTTGGGTTAAGAAATTACCTTAGATAAGTTTGAACGGTTCGGGTTAACGAATAGCTATGTGAACATGAAATAATGATCTAATTTAGATATGGGAATCTTGCATGAAAGCATATAATGATGCTTGCTAGTTGATAAGAAAACATTGGAAAAGGGAATGAATGATATTAAATAATGGTCTTGTGTGGAGCAGGAGAGACATCGACTACAGGAGCCCAAGCCAGCAGAATGGGACCACAGAGAGGAACAGGTAAGTGTTTACCACCTCATCTCTTTATATTTTGAAGAATTTAATATATTCTAAAATTTTATTTGTTTATGCTGTATATTGATTTACAATAACAAAAGATGAGAAATTTGGGAGTGGAAACAAGATTAAACATGACGACTTGTGTCATGAGTGTTGCACGAGAAAACAAAAAGAATTGTATAAGGTTACTGTGCATGTTATCATAATTTTTAAAGGCAACTCGAATTGATATAAAAGCCGACCACTTGAGTAGGGGCAAGGAAAGTTAGCCAGCCATATGAAAAGCAAAGAGAAAAAAAAGGGGAAATTGTGGTTTTCTTTATTGAATATATTATAATAGGTTGTTTTTTTTATGTGAATGTGTGTGTGAATTGAATGAAATTAGCATGAAAGGAATAAGGGAACTCTTAGTTCCTTAAGGCCATGCTTTCGGCCAATTATGCATCAAAGGGGGAGGATGTTTAATTCAACATATTTAGTTTGATAACGTGTGTTTAATTGTTTTTAAATGAGGAAAAATACATGTTGAAATAGCAAGGATTGTTTTTAGAGTAATATTGTTCGAAAATTTAGTAAAATCGATAAAAATATTATATTTTGACGTTAAGAGGGAAGATTGAAATAAATAAAACACATTGGCTCTTAAAAAGATATTTTTGACACTCTTATATGGTAGGTGATCCACATCTATGATGTCTAGTTAAATTTCATGATTTAATATATTATTGATATGAAATGTGAATTAGCGAATGTCACACGTCCCCCGCGCGGCATCCGATGGTGATTTTTTGTTCGTTTGCTTGTTCTTTGGGATTCACCACTTAGTATTTAGTTGAAGGCTACTAGGAAACCTGGATATACTAGTCTTATCAAAGATTCAAGGGTAAGAGACTGGTTGTGGCTAGGAAAGGTATTAGCACTTATAGCGCACCCTACCTGAGATAAGCTGCTTCGTTATTTGATGTGATTTAAAAAATAAAATATTGACCAAATTCTAAGGCTTTAATAAATCAGTTATTAAATCCCAGAATATATGTAGAAACATGTTTTTACGTTTTCAAGGAAAATACAACATGATTTTATTTGTCCTTAAGATATTTAACCATATTCAAATTCAACACTTAATTCTTTTTGTCTTTTTTATTTTTATAATTGAATAACATAAATAAAAAAAATACAAACACACCCGCATCCTTTTTTATTATGTTTACAACATAACAAAAAAAATTCAAATAAATCAAAACACAACAGTATCTAAATATACATATCATCTGGAAATTACAAAAAAACAAAGAAATCCTCGGAATAGTGCTGGAACAGTGGCGGCGAGTCTTCTCCACGTGCCACCGCCACTGGCGGGGCATGGGTTCACGTGCCGCCGCAAGAAAAATCTAGGCACTCAGGGGGTTTGTAACGGCTTCATCCCTTTTTCCTTTTCCTGCTGACGGTGAGGAATCCTATCACCTGCAACAAAAAAAAAAATGCACAAACAGCAATGGGTTTTAATCGTTTCCTTCCTTTAGATCGGACCATCCTCTATCTTTTTTCTTCCTCCCGGTTTGTTTCCCTCTGCTGGTGGCAGATCCGACTGTTGGCTCGGGGTCCAGATCTGTTACGTGGGGTTGAACTGATAAAGAAGAGTAGGTTGATGAGGAAGGGGACGATCTGTGAGTTCACCCGTGTATGGGTTACCGTTGTGTTCGGGCTGCTCCGAGTTGGTTTCGGTGGAGATCGTTCTGCGCTGATGATGGATTTTAGGCAACGGTGGAGCTAGCTGGAGGAAGTGAGCTGGGTCTGCTGGATCTTCGGATGGCGCTGCTGCGGAGACAATGCTGGTTTGCCCAAATGGTGGGTGGTTGGAGTGAGGGTAGATCTGTGGAAGATAAGGGAGCTCCACTGGCCTTCAGTTTTGGCGAGAGAGAAGAGACGGGGAGGCGGTGTTGTGATGGGGTTGTTCGGATGGTTGGGTTCTGTAGGGGAAAAAGAGGAAATGGGGACGATCTCTGTTTGTGGGGAAAATAGAGAGGGCTGAGTTGTTTAAGTTTGGCCAAGGGAAGGGAAAAGCTTTGGTTGGCTAGAGGGGAGAAGGCCTGTGTGGCTTTTTGGGAAAGTCCCCGCAGGGAAAAGAGAGCTCTATGGTTTTTTCACAGGGAGGGGCGGCCGACTGGTTTCGGGAGCAAAAACAATAAAAAAAGATGGGGGCAGCGGCTCCTTGTAGATGAGTTCAGTTTAGGGTTTATTTGTGTTTCCTCCCTTTTCAATTCCCCCCCCCCCAATGTAGCCTGTTATTTATAGGATAAGTGTTGCTAGGTTTCCAAACTGGTCCCTCAACTTTTCTTTATCTTTTCTTTCTGTTTTTGTAAATTTTGATTTTTCTTATTTTTTTGTATTTTTTAAAGCGAGCAATATCAACGTCGACTTAACAAGAAAAATCAATGATTGTAAAATTAACAAGTTAAAAGTTGAACGGGTTCAAAATACCTTTGAAAATTTAAATTATTTTGAGATGACGTTGAAAATGCTAAAAATGATGCAAATATATCAAAATGTATTTTTTTTGGGTTTTCATTGTTTTTTGCTATTTTTGGTTTTTTCTGAAAATTTATCAAAAACATGGGTAAAAAATTAGGTAGCAACAACGAATATTAGATATTATATGAAGAAATGAAAGTTTGCGTGAAAATATTATGATTTCGGATAATATCCCGAATGTATATGTGTTCAAGGTGAATGGTCTTTCGTGTGAATTGCCAAGTGATGGAAGTATCGTTGACATAGAAAGTAAGATAAGTGCGATATGTGGCATGGATTAGTGTACATTTAGTGTATGTTAGGATCTCGGGTAAGGGGATCACCATGCATCGATGCCTATAGAGTATGGACTAGCATACATTTAGTGCATGTTAGGATTCTAGGTAAGGGGATCATCATGTATCGACTGGCATATATTTAGTGTATGTTAGGATCCCGGGTAAGGGGATCATCATGTAGCGGCTAGTATACATTTAGTGTATGCTAGGATCCCGGGTAAGGAGATCACCATGTATCGGCTAATATATATTTAATGTATGCTAGGATCTTAGGTAAGGGGATCACCATATATCGACTAACATATATTTAGTGTATGTTAAGATCCCAGGTAAGGGGATTATCATGTATTGGCTAGCATATATTTAGTGTATGCTAGGATCCCGGGTAAGGGGATCGCTATGCATCGACGCCTACGAGGTGATGATGATTCCGGTTAAATTGGTATCGATAATATGTTAGGCGGAATAGTTGTGGTTGGTCTTGTGGAATCTTGAATGGAAGTTGAAAATGAAAGATGAAATTATTCTAGTAGTTGAATGAGAAAGAGTTCCAAAGAAAACAAAAAGGAAGAAGTGAATAGAATATGAATACATGTTTGCCTTTTTAAATTTTTGGATATTTGTGTTACTATACTTATGATATTCATGTTTCAATAATATGTATTTTGTTTTAAGACCATCACATGCATGACATGAGTAGATCCTAGCTTTTGTTCACTTTTTGTTATCTAGTTCTAGGGAGTATATTCTTGTATTTTGAGATATTAAAACATTCATATAACTTAATTTGTATGATTGATGATTAAACTTGAATAGATGAACTTAACTCTGAAATTCAGATAATCATGCTCCATGTATGCGTGTTTATCTCATTTATTCCTCTATAATGATATTTGTTATTCAATGTATATTATAAATATTGTGGTTGTGATGAAGATGGTGTTTGTGAGATTGAGACCAGGACGATTGGGTTGTAATTGAGTTATGAGATGTGAAATATTAGAAGTGTAAACAGGTTATATGTCGATAACTTGGGACCTCCCGGTATAGGGGAGACTCTGCCAAAATTTTCCCTAAAATTTTGGTAGACTTTTATATAAGAATTGTATAAAAAAAATTACCCATATTTTTACATACCAAATCATAGGAAAGTAACTATAAATGCATATGAAAGTGTGGGGCATTACAAAAAATATATTCTTGACATCTTTACTTGGGCTGATATGACTTTCTGCAAACCTGTTGATACTCCAGTCTCTACCTTGAAAGTTACCATACTACCAGATGTTTTATTTTCTAACCCTACACAGTTTCGTCAAATCGTGAGTGCTCTTCAATATCTTACCTTCACTCAATCAAATATTTGTTTTGCTATTAACAGAGTTTGTCAGTTTATGCATGCTCCCATAGATTCTCATTGGGTCGCCATTAAACGTATTCTACACTACCTTAAAGGTATGACATCCTATGATTTCCATATCACTTGTAGTTCTTCCTTTGCTCTACATGGTTCTATGGATGCATATTGGGCAGGTAGTATTGATGATCGCAAATCGATAGGTGGTTACCTTGTCTTCTTTGGTCAGACGTTGATCTCATGGAAGTTAGGCAAGCAACACACCGTTGCTCGCTTTTGTACTAAGACTGAATATAAAGCCTTAGTAGATGGTACTGCTGAAGTTATCTGGCTTCAATATTTATTAACAGATCTACAGGTTTTGCCTGCCTCTGCTCCTACCATTTGGTGTGATAATCTTGGAGCTACTTATCTTTCAGCAAATCCTATCTTTCATGCTCATATGAAACATGTTGAAGTTGATTATTATTTTTTACGAGACTGGGTGAAGAAAGAGATTCATATTCATTTTATCTTCTCTTAGGATCAACTTGCAGATATCTTTACTAAGCCGCTTTCCGCTGCTTCATTTAATGTTTTTCGTAACCAACTTCGGGTTGATCCTCCACCAGCGGCTTGAGAGAGCATATTATAGAATGTGTGTGTGTGTGTCTGTATACATACATACATACATACATACATACACACAAATTATTGTATGATTATTTCAATAATGTGATTCCTACAGTTACTATTATGTACTGTCTCATACATATAAGTAAGAAAGATCGACTAAAAAATAAGTTAAGTCATTCTATTATTTTCAACTAGGATATTAACATATGGGACAAGAATCACTTGAT
>Ga0325410_1007462_pt1 | contig 11950 bp, 9 predicted proteins | sample PopdelMetagenome_16_FD_206182 | JGI IMG/M metagenome (GOLD analysis project Ga0325410, IMG submission 206182) | Populus deltoides microbial communities from Bellville, Georgia, United States - Xylem-PdIQD-R3 | ecosystem: Host-associated > Plants > Phyllosphere > Stem > Wood/Secondary xylem... | reverse complement strand
GTGGCATGAACCAGTTATTGTTTGCATAAAGATAGACATGCCCATACTTTTTCGCGTGCATTTATCAAAGATAGAACTTAAATTTCTCACACAGCATTAATTTATGATGTTGTTAGATGGGAAGAGAAGTAAACACAATAGCAGAAGTCAGACTCTCATACAGCAATGCATGTTCCCATGTAATAAATGTTGCGTACCTCATTGATTACAATCTAACAATGCTGCTCCCTTCTCACTGATGGTGCCAAATAGCGATATGGGCGTTGGTTTGCTGGCGTACACTACATGTTTCTGCTTCATCGACGAAAACTTGACTAGTCTTCATCCTCACAAAACAGAAGAGAAGAGGTAACATGAACATTACCTCCAAAAAATGGCATACTCCACTTTTTAATGGAAGGTCGTTAAAAGTTCGTGATAGAAACAGCTTCCAACAACACATGACGAAACTTGCCATTTCTAAGTTTCTTCTTGGACTTCCGCTCAAATCCAGATAAGCAAACCATTCACTCGTGAAATCACGTTACCCCTGGTGTCTTGATTTCTCTCGAAGACATCCAGCAAAGTGCAATAAGCAGCACTTTTCTAGTGACTGTTAATGTTGTTGATAGAAGCCCACAGGCATTGATCTTAAAATCCCTGTTGCGAAACAGGTAGATGATTTTCCGGAACATTTTCTATAATATTTTGAACAATCATATATAATCCAGAACAAACCATAAGACATGCACTTCTTATCATCATTAAGCTGAATATTGCAACATCTACTTAAGTGTTTTCGGCCTTGACTGAATTTCGCCAATATCCATTATCCAGTCATGACGCAGAAAATTTTAACCAGATTGAAACATACAGTCATTTTGGTTTTAAAAACGACTGTTTTTTTTTTATTTCAAAAACATTTTTGAAAAAAATTAAATTTATTTTTTAATATTTTTTAGATTGTTTTGATATACTATATAAAAATATTATTTCAATATATTTTTAAAAAAACACATAATTACCACAAACAAGTACGGAAGAAGAAATAAATAGGTTACACAGAGCTACAGCTTTTCTATTCTTAGCAAATCAAATCAACACGGGAAGCTTGGCTCTTGGAGCTATAAAGTAGTCCGAAGTAAAAAACTGGAAAGCAAGTTTGAATCAGCAAAATACTATAATTGCAACCCCGAAGAACTGGTGGACATTTAAGACATTCAAGAATTTCCTATCCTAATTGACAGTAAAAGGGCGAGGTTTAGCTAAAAAAGAAGCCTAAAGAATATCAGCTAGATCCTTGTATCGATAATCTAATCTGCCTGGAACAGTAAATTCCCATATTGGACGCATGTGTCTTTCAATGGTGAACATAAAAAGGAACCTAATGTTATGAAAAGAGAATCTTACTTTTGATACACATCAGGTAACAGGGAAAGAGGGTTGGCCTTGCAAATGCTCGAAGATATGTTATTTTTACTTCCATTTATTAGCTATTTACCAGATTTGATTTAAAACAAAAAATAATGTGACAAACAGTAAAGGCATCTCAAGCTCAAGAAAATCACATTTCAGATTCAAATCCAATATTCCAAAATCCCTCAGGAGTCAAGGGAGGGGCATACTTGTATCGATGCCTAGAAACACCATCATGATGTTCACACCGAACGTTCTGTTGATTACCATCAGCAGACTTGCCTCCATTATTGGGAAGAACTGCATCATAGAATTTTTTGCACTGCTTGCATTGAACTCCTTTCAAATTTTGCCTCTCAGCTTTCTTTCGAACTGGTTCAACATACTTGAAACCTCCTTTTCCACCTATTGGAACTGGCATCCGCTGCTCCCCAGGGCTACGATCAACATTTGCATCCTGCGTTTCATCATCTGAACTGCCAGGGTCCATGTTTTTTTCTTTCTGAACTACAACGTGAGGATCATGAACTTCTTCCTTCATGGCTGTGTCCAAGTCTGCCCTAAGGTTCTCCAATGGGGTATCAAGGAAATCATCGTGAGGGTCAGTCCCATCTTTGCCTTGACGAGATCTAGTATCTATCCAACTAGATGCAGGTCGCTTTGTGCCAATTATTCGAGCGGATTTTACAGTGGGAGGACATTTTGGTGCTGCATAACCAGAAGTCGGAGATTTGAAGTTTGCGATTGGAATTGATTTCACAACTTCATTGTCCACCATGACATTGCTAAATTCATTTTCAGTCTTGACTTCCTTCATCTCACAAGGCGCGGCAGATGCATCAACATTTTTGTTCCCACGGTCTAAAATACCAAGCAATTGAAGATCGATTAGGATCAGGAAGAAATGCACATGCAATTTATGAGAAACTACATACGCCCTTAGGGTTTTTTTTCTGGCAGGATTTTATAAAGCACAAACATGATAAATTCAGAAAAAAACAGATTAAACATTCGAAGTACCTACCAGGAAAATTTAGCATTTTATCTATGATCTACCAAGCTACAACTACTAACGAATCACCACGGAATTCAGTTGTCTAGTTCTCTTTACTTTATAGAAACATGAACTAAAGAATCAATAAAACCTTACCAGTTGAAGTTGTCAGTTGATGCTTCAAGGAACCACTTTCATCTTCTAATTTGTCATTAAGCATATTCTTCATAGTAAGACCAGACTTTGTGCAGAGATATTTATATTGAGACCTCAACTTGATGTAAAGACCATGCAAATCACTCATCTTCCTCTTCTCAGCCAGCAACTCACAATCCTTCAATTCAATTCGGTGAAGCAAGTTTTCATACGAAACCTTTCTTTCAGCCTCTTTAACGCTGCTACTGAGATTTGCCTGTAGTTCATTGACCTTCTCCTCTAACCCATTCACTTTGTCTAAAAGTACCTTTTTATCATTCTCAGACTTCTCCAACTGTTCTTTTTGCTTCAAGATTTCCACAGCATTCATTTCAATTTGTTGAAGTAATTCAGCTTGCAATACTCTCCCCTCTTCAATTTCTTCCGTTTTTTCCCTAAACTTTTTTTTAAGTCCACCAAGATTCTCCTCCAGACATTCCACTTTGTACATATGTTGTTCCTTCTCCTTTTCATGCTCAGTCCTCAACTTCTCGTTATCCTCAATCAATTTCAATAGAGACAAAGCTTTCTTGCTCAAACTGTTTGCCAACTCTGTTTTCTCTGCTACCTTTTCTGTCTTCGTCCTAACCTCCTCTTGTAGCTCTTCAACATGTTTCTCTAAGCTCTTCAATTTAGCAAGCAGCTCATTGCTCTTCTCCTCATTCGTTTTCAATTCCCTTCCTTTATCCACAATCATAGCTGCCTTCGTTTGAACCAACTGAAGTAACGTATTCTGCAATTCCATTCCCTCATCAACTTCCTTAAACTTCTTCATAACCTCCTGCTCCAGCTCATCAATTTTTGATTCTCGATTTCTTGGTATAGCAAGCAGCACATTTGCCTTCTCATTCGGCTCCCCCGTGGACTTTTCCTTCCCAACCTTGAGAAGCTTGTTTTCTTCAACAACTTCCTGCTTCTCAACCCGAAGCTTCTCAATAAGCTCCAAGAGATGTTTTTCCTTTTCTTTCCACACCTCTTCCGCATCCGAATAAATTTTCAGCAAGCTCTTGGATTTCGTTTGGAAATTCAGGTAAAGCTGGTTACAGAATATGTATTCTATTTGAGAAATCCTGTCTTTTGCTTCCTGAATTGTTGCTACCAGTATAGTACTAAGCCCTGAGACATCACCGGCTTCTAGTTTCGGACAACACTCCAGGAGCTCTCCCTTCATCTTTCTAAAACGAAATTTTGTGAGTTTTAATTACAAGATCGCAAAGCACAGAAACCAAATTAGTTGCATGATGGATTGGAATGCAGATAAAAGCTTAATTAGGAGAAACTAAGCAACTTAAACCTGAAGTTTTTATATTCTGCAAATGGAGAGTTTTTTTAACCTCGTTTTCTCAGGAAACAAACAGCAAAAAGGAAATGGAAATGTAAAGAAAAAATAAGGAGAGAATATGGGAATACCTTATGTGATTGAAGTGGATGGATAGATCTGAGTAGAAGTGGCGTTGTGAATTTGTTGAGCAGGCGATGGCGGCTTAATTGTCCTTTCAAAAAATCAAAACGAAAAGCTTCGCGGGCATGACATTTGCTTTCATGCGGCGAAGGACTGGGCCTTTTCGTTAATTGACAGTCCACTGCTTTATGCAGGTTTGGAAATACGATATAATTATATATCGTGTTTTTAAAATTTTAAATAATTAAAAATAAAAAAATATTATTTTAATATATTTTTAAATAAAAATTATATATATAATAAAAGTATTTTCGCCGAGAGTGTCAAATCAAAATAATTTTATATTAATTTAATAATATATTTTTTTTATTATCTTGAAATTCAAATAATAAAAAATATATAATGAGAATCAAGATTTTAATTATTATATCAAAAACGTAGTTTAAATCAAGATCATCTTATTAATAAAGAATTGTTTTTTATATTACGGGATTTAAAGCGTGTAATTCAGAGTACAGACGGACCGATTGTCAGAAAGCAGCCTCGCTGCAAAAACCTGAACAAGCTTTAACTAGGCTCAAAATCCCCAAGAACATGCCCATCTCATAAGGAAACAGGAGCTTACAAGTGGACATCGGAGGTAGGTCTCTTGCACTCCAAAGATATCCACACCTCTAAATAAGCTGAGAATCAAACTTTCACAATCCCTACTTCTGTTGGCACAAATAGGTGGAAAAGTTGAGTTCATGCTAAAATGTGCAAACCGTTTAAGACACCAAATTAACATGGACAGTCAACTCTTGGCGCAACTGAATGACATTGGAAGCATACTCGTTATGAACAGCTAAAGACCTCTATTCCACTCTGTTCTCAAGTAAAACAGCCATCGATTTTCTTGTATATATGAAGCCAAGCATAGCCCTTGTGTGGTCATGGTTATAATCATGTTGTAAGCCCTCTGCTCAGAAGAATCAGCAGATACACAAGCACTTGTTGCCTTTGCAGGGGTAATGGCCAATAGAGATGAAATACTAGATTAAACATCAACAACGAGATACTTAAAACTATCAAGGCATAAATAAAAGTCAGATATTCTCTGGTAAAGATGTTCCCTTAAAAAACTCCAAAACAAAATGAAATTCACTAGAATGCTCAAAAGATATGGCCAAAACTGAAATTAAACTAATAACACAACGGAGGCAGGTTACTTCACTCTTCTTTGTCATCAATGACCATGGTGCCCAGTCCCTTGAATCCCTCTAGAGGTAGCTCTGAAACAGTGACAAGGGAGTAAAATTCTTCCTTGGCATCTTGATCATCATTCCTCTTCCGTGCAACACGAACTCGAATTCTCCTTGGGACACTCCTAATACCACGACTCCAGATATGCTTGTTTAGCTTCACATCAACTCTAACATCAGTAGTCCCCATGGCCTTCTGAGCAAACTTCCTTATTTCCTTAATGGCCTTTGGAGCCTTCTTCTTGAAGGTGCTGCACATAGAAATCAAACATTTTTTTCAAAACAAATCATATCAACCACCCAACCAAGAAGAAAGATGGAGTTGGCTATCAATGAATGTGCACTACTTTGCAAAACCTATTCAATTGCACTAATTACATGCCTAGCAAAGTTTGAACTTCTTAACCCTCGCAGGTCAAAGCTTAAATTACATCAGTTTTAAGAAGACATCCTAGAATGTATTGTGAAAATGTCTGCAATAAAGGTTTAAGACAAATAACGCAGCAAGGAGAAAAAAAATGTACAACAAATGCCCAAGATTTGTAATCCGGCATGGCGAAAAATCATTTTATGTAAGCAGGTACAAGAAAATTAACCTCGCAACTCTGAAGAAAATATATTCACATTTATTTCAAGAGGAAAAGGCTGAAAAACGAAGATGACAACCGAAATCTCAAGTCAATTAAAAGCAATATAAAATCAAGTCGAACTGAAAAAGAAATAGGTATAAGAAAACAATGAGCAACAGCATAAAGGGCTCTCTTATAAGAATAGGATATATATATATATATATACGAGCCCTATGATTGTTTGTTCCTTCAAATTGTCTTAGAAGATTGATAACAGCAACTAATCAAGTTCTTTTTTCAATTCAATAGTAAATAGCCTCTCTTCACTCTTTAACATATCTGATAAACCAAAAAAATAACTTCAACCTTCCAATCTAATTTGTTGTATTACCCGGGAAAAAACACACCTTTCAGTATAGAGATATTTCAATAACTCATAAACCTAACAAATTCTTAAATCATATCTAAATGAAGAGGAAGAAAGTCAAGTACCATCCATGCAAGCGTTTATGGAGGTTGATGGTGTACTCTCTGGTAACAACCTCCTCCTTTCTTCCTTTCCCTGATTTCTCTGGCATCTTTGCAGCGCACCTATTCACAGAAAGGTCACAACCTTCCTCTTTCTTTCGGCTGCTACAACTAAACCCTAGCTGCTTCACTATTAATATACTACCACTCTATAATAAAATATCCTCGTCTTTGCGCAAAACTACCTATATACCCTTTCGTCGAGGCTTTTTTTGTCATTTGGATTTCTATATTTACAAAAAAAAAAAAAAAGGATCTAGACTTTGTTTCCTGGGTCGGCTCCAGTCTGGACCCAAGGGGAATTGACATATGGGCTTCGTTGCTTGACACCAAGTAAAAATGGACCAACAGCCCAGACTTTTTTGTTCAAGTTTGACTAGAACTTGTAATGTTGTTTTAGCTTCAGTGTAAAAAAGCAAAGCGGGAAAAGCACAGCAGAACAGAAGAAGAGAGAAAATCTAGGGCACACTTCACTTCCCTAAAGAAAGCGAGGTTCTTGCTTCTTCTTTTTTTGTTAATTTATATTTAGTTTTTTTAATAGTTGTCATCATGGATGTATTTCTCGTTTCCGTGGATGATCCTTTTCTTTTTGTATCACTCTAGGGGATTTTGGATTTCTGTGTAAAGAGGAGCTGCATAACTGATTATCTAAGATGGTAATTGAGATTATGTGTTAAAATTTTTAATCTTGTGATTAAGGTTTAATATGTGTGATCAAATGTGATTTCAGTCCGGAAGGAAAGAAACAGTATTGGATTTGGCTAAGTTTGTGGACAAGGGTGTTCAAGTCAAGCTCACTGGTGGTAGACAAGGTCGATACTTTTTACCTTTCTGCTTCTATTTTTATATGTAGATATTTTGGATATGGATTTCTGGATTATGAATTGTTTTCGCATTGTTTTGGAGTTCAGTTTGGTTGTTTGGGGTGATTAGGTTAAAGAAAAGAGAAATGAGAAGACTTAAGTGTATTTACTAGTGAATGTTAGGTGCAATGTTGTAATCGTCAAATTTTCTCAAGTTGGGTGTAAAGGGTCGAACAAGGATTTCCTTTTTTTTTTTTAATTTTAGACATAATTGGAAGGCAGATGACTAGTATGGACTATGGAAGGACCATGTTTAAAATGTGGCACTGGAAATCACCTTACATTGTAGAAGGTGTATTTCAGGGGATGATAATTGATCGTGTAATAGATGGTCACTTTTGCTATTAGAGATCTGCTAGCTTTTATGTGGTGTTCCTAAGTGTTGTGATTTTAGGTTTTGATTAGAAGATTTAGGATATAGGTTCGTAATTTGTCATAAGAATATAATGCATTGGGGCCCAAGCCATGCTTGAAATTGTATAGTGGAGACGGGTGTGAAACAGATATATGAGAATGAGATTGTGGATATCGAATTAATGGCTAATTTTTGGTCAACTAGTAAGAAATATTTTTGCGTAATTTTTTTTGTTGTCAGCATATACCTGGCAGATTTTTGAAAATTTTCTTTCTGCCACTACTTAATTGAGATAGAGATTCCAGATCTTTCATAAATAGAACATTGTCACTTTCTAACTGTGGCATGTAAGGCTAACCTCTTGCTCTTTTGGGTTCAGTGACTGGTACTTTGAAGGGATATGATCAATTGCTAAACCTTGTCCTGGATGAAGCAGTAGAATTTCTAAGAGGTAACGATTTTACGTTGTTCTAGCAATGTCTTATGGTAGTTTTGCATCAATTTTTTAGTGCATCCACCCAACATATTTCTGGACTTGTTTTAGAGCATCTCTCCAGGTAGTTCTATTATCCTGTCACCTGAGTCATGGAAACTCACCATTTCATTCTATTTAATTCATGTTAACAACAGCCATCTCCTTTACACTATCATTTCATTTGGATGGGCTGGATTATGTAGTAGTGTTAGCTCTAGAATTGCACTTTGGGGGTGCATAGAGCCAACTCTCGTTAAATGTATAATAGTTTAGTATCAAGCATCAACTTGTTTTAACTTCTGCGAGATTTTTTTTGAATTGTGCAACTGAAGTTGCATTGGCACTCCATGAATGCTGAAGTTTTATCTATATAGTTATGTGTGTGCTATTTACAGTTTCTGAGAGAGAATGCATAAGGATTGATTTTGATTTCTTTTCACTTGGGTTGCAGATGCTGATGATCCACTAAAGACCACTGACCAGACAAGGCGCCTTGGCCTGATTGTATGTTTTCTTCCAATCTCATTTATTCTATTTATACATTCACAAAAAAGGTCTAATTTTGTATGAACCCAAACTGGCGCTTATGTTTTGAAATGTATTATGACCAGACATGTGGTGTAGGATTGCTAGTGAATTATTTGACCCAAAATTATCATATAGAATGAGTTTGGACCAATAAATAATATCGGTACAAATTTTTCTAAAATTTTGGCATGTGCTGGGCAAGATAGATCAAGCTGAACCTTCAGAGCAGTATTATTTTTCTCAAGTTGATATAAAGGCAGGGCTTATTGTTGTTGAAATGTTTTTTTTTTTTTTAAGTTGTTTAAATTGGACTCTTGAAGAGGTTTAACTACACACTAATCCAAATCTTTTATATTTTAGAGATTTGTCTTTGTTAGATCTTACTCTGATGCTCTTATTACTAGAAACTACTCGAGTAGTTAAGGTTCCTATTGGATCTGATAGTTTTTTCATAAATTTGTTGTCATCGTGACAAGCCCGTAATTTCTGCAATTTGTCTCCTGTGAGATTTTTGTAACAATTGCCTATGTTTTCACTGCCACCATCATTCAGTTGTTGCCTGTACTTCTTGACATTTCATCACTACCTGAACAAAAGATTGGTGAAAATTTTATTTTCTACATTTTCAGAGCATTCAGACACGTAATATTTAAAGTAGAGAGTCTTTGGCCTTGCATTTTTTATTCTCTCACATTGGAAGTATGAGTATAATGAGTACAATGTTTTATTGTACTACAGGTTTGCAGGGGAACTGCAGTGATGCTGGTGTCACCAACTGATGGTACAGATGAGATTGCCAACCCTTTTGTCCAGCCAGATGGAGCCTAGTTATGTCATTGTTTATATTCAAAGCCGCTAAGTTTGAATCTCGATGCTCTTTTTGGCTTGCTTCTCATTCTAATTTTGAGAAATTGCCACGCTACTGGGTAGGGAGTTCGTGGTGAGCTTTTGTTTAGTCTACCCGTGCTCTTGATTTGTTTTTTTTTATCTTCAATGAACTCGAATGGTAAAACTGTTATCTCGCCCTATTACTTAGCTGGCTGGGTTGACTAAGATACCGTATATTGCACGCAGTAGTTAGTTGTGCTTACCAAGTTATCCTTCTTACCCAGAAAAGGACAGTGAAAAATATATGAAGTGTGTGTTATTGAAATCCTTGATGTTATTTTAATCTAGTTGAAACATGAAAAGCTGTTGATTTTTTGTGTCATAAGGCCAGGTGGTTTGAATTTTTCTTTTCCCTGTTAAATCTTTTGTTTGTTCTCCAAAGTTATATGCAAGGATTCCTTTTTTGGGCCCTTCGGCTTTTGTTTGGTACACTTTCATTGGACGGGAAAAAAAAAAAAAAAAAACCCTCATGACGACATCATCCACCCAGTGAAAAATTGTGGGTTTTCCGGTCCATATAATTTATGGCAAGGTTATTAGGATTTTATTGGCTTAAAGATCTGACCAGAAAAATCAAGCTGTGCCGAAATCCTGATTTTTCTATTAAATGGCTAGATAAAACCAAGGTAGTGGCTATTGCATCTAAAGACTTCGTAAAAGGCAATTTTGAGGTAGTTAATTTATATGATCTCGTGATGCGTTTATTCATTGAAACCGAGTAAGGGTCACATGTGGGCTTATGGTGGGGGTAACCCACCACCTCACACTTTCGGTCATCTTAAGCAATCTTTCTGCAATTGAAAATTGCTGCCTAGTTGTGATGTGGCCATTTCCTCTTGATTTTCTTTTTGTTTCTCGTTCAATGTTTATATAATTAAATCAGTGTTGATTTTTTGTTTTTACGTTTTCAACTTCTTCGATGAATTATGAAATTTCCATCGTAAATCTTAAACCTCCCTGAATATCCTGATTTATTTACTTTATTTTCTTGGGTCTGTTTAGTATGTATATATTTTTTTGGTCATGAATGATGAATTCTTGTCTTTGAGATGTCGTAGCTTCTTGTATGCTGAAATTTACGAGTGTTATAGTTACCAAATTCGAAACAATCTTCTTTGCCTAACAGTTGATGGCAACATCATCGACAATCTGCTCAGCTCAATTGAGAAATATTCCTCTCAGCCTTGGTGCCACTATTTTCCTCATCGCCAATATTTTATTCCCCGACGGACATTCCAATGCTTAAAATTGGGCGTTGCTTCTTAAAATATTTAACCTTAATTATATATTGGAGTACAGATTTAGGTTGGTGGGAAAGCTACCTCTCGGCTTCATGGCAGAGCGAAGAGAAATCCTCGCCCATTCTACCTTGACATTGTTGAGGGATGCTCATTGCCGTCAAGACAGCTCAGATCCATGCTGACCATAAAAATCCCAGGTGCTTGAAATGCACAAACAGGTCTGATTTGTAAAGTCGACCTATGGCAACTATACCTTGCACGAGCCAAAATTATTATCAATAAATTGTTTTTTTAACCTACACATATATCATTTTAGGACAGATTAAGAAACTCTATTAAATTATTATAAAGATACAAGAGTAGCTGGAAAAAAAGGTCCCTGTCCAGACTCATTGCCATGCATTTTTCCATACAATTCCATGCTTGCTTCAAACATATGAAGGAGTCTTCGTTGTACTGCTTGAAAAACGCAGGCGTCATTGAGTTAGCCTGACCTAAGAAAGATGAGTCATTCACCTTGTCTTGTGCTCTTTCTTTCATGTCCGCCTCAACAAGCTTTTGTCTTTCTAACATACTTTTAGACCCTAATTTTTTTTCCCCCTTCTTGGCATCGTAGGGGATATTTTCATATTAGAAACTAGAAAGCAAGTCCCCACTCACCCACCCCATCCTTTTTCTTTTGGGCATATAAAATCTCTAGATAATCAGTCGGCTACAGGAAAACATAAAGAAACCAACAGGGCCGATCCCGTTCTTGTCATCGTTCAATCATACACCAAACAAGTTCTCTGTGGCTACAACAAGACCTGACAGACAGAAAAAAATATTGTCGCCCCTTCGATACCCATGTATATTTAGCCTCTTTTCTTGTCTTCTCCTCACTTCCCACTGTTTTTTTATGGGGAGTCGGAATACCGAATGAGCAAGAACCTTTCTGGTTTATGTCTTAATGTGTATAGCTAACATCATCCCCTTTCAATTAGGACCACGTACCAGCATTTTATACCACGAACTGAAAAAGATAAAGGAATGGGATAGAATTTTCCTACGCTTTAACTCTTGTTTTTATGACTCGAAACAAGGAAATTGGTAAATCCACAGAATGGGTTCGAAGTCCATGATGAAGGAAAGCGACTTGATTCTTATCAGAGATATCAGTTCCCTAGAGATTATCTTACGTGTTTGGATCTAATCTAAGTGGAACATGTGGGATATCTACGAGGCCTATCTGTCACCTCTTTTGTGGTTGGTTTTGGAGTTGCCGAGCAAGTTTTAG
>Ga0325410_1007461_pt1 | contig 11950 bp, 10 predicted proteins | sample PopdelMetagenome_16_FD_206182 | JGI IMG/M metagenome (GOLD analysis project Ga0325410, IMG submission 206182) | Populus deltoides microbial communities from Bellville, Georgia, United States - Xylem-PdIQD-R3 | ecosystem: Host-associated > Plants > Phyllosphere > Stem > Wood/Secondary xylem... | reverse complement strand
TAACTAAAGAGAAGCTAATCATACTTGTGATGCCAAAACTCAAACTAAACATGTAGATAATTCGCTGACCTGGTTAGGTGATATAAAAAACGGATTTTCATACAATGTTGGGCCTCCAAAGCTGCCACCAAAAATCTTGATAGGGTTCAGGCAAAATCTTGGACCAACCTGCACCAAACCAGTCTTTCAAAATTAATAACGACTACAGGTTTTTCACCGTGTACAAATTCAAAAGTATGTCAGTGCAAACCTCAACAAGGGTCATCTTATCCAGGCCTCCTCGAGCCATTTTATCTGTTTCATTATGAGGAACAGATATCTATATTGAAGAAGAAGAGGACGAGATGCTAGGAGTTAGTTTCAAAGATTAATGAAACACGGAAAAAAACTTCGCATGAAATGAATACAAAAAAATATATAAAAAAATAATAATTAGAAAGCGTTCCAGAAAAACACTGCAACGACACTTACATGTAATTGGAACATCAAGAATTATACATAAAAATTCAGGATTTTTACATGGTAGTGCATCTGCCCATTTTCAGCAACCACTTTATAGGTCTAAAATTGTTTTTACATAGCAGTGCTTCTTTGCCTTTATAAGATTTCTGAGTGTTCACATTAAATCAAACAATTGGGACTGAGTTTTGGTAACTGTCAACAATGTGGCTCTAATTGGTGAATAAGGATGTTGATAGCTCCATCTGAGACAATTATCCCACAGACTAATGGAAGACAGCATTGTGTGTTCATCAGTACAGATTTTACTATGACAGCCAACACCTTTAAACGAAAAGGATACTTGAGTAATTTTGGTTACTGCATCTGAAAGAGCACCAAAAGGATAACATCTCTGATACAACCATCTATAGAGGATTGGATGGCTAAACCAGTCTCTAATATCCAAGTGGTATATCCCTGTTATTTCTCTAGCACGGGCTAAAGCAAAAGCCATACAGTAGAGCAGTACAGCAATTTAAGAATGTATATGAAAACAGGAAGGAATAAAACACAGGAACAAACAGCTTCAATGGAACTGCAAGCAGTCCAATGAATAGACTATTTGGTTGATAGCAGTGCTTGCAGTTCCAATCGGATTAAATCTGATAAAATGATCATCTAATATATAAAACATTAAGCCAGGACATGAAAAAGCTATCTGGAAAGGCTACAGACAACCAATCAGCTTTCATGAACTTAAGAAGGAATCCCTGCATAGGAGATTTTTGGAAAGGGGGAAAGGGGAAAGGAATTAACTTTTTAAAACATGCAGGTTTCTGATTAGAGATACCAAACGGATAATGTAGCATGTATACTAGATTCCAAAATACCAAATACAAGCAAGCAAGTCTTCTGCTCTGATATGCCTCAATCTACCACTTCATTTGTTAAATTGTAGCTAGAATGACTTGTAGGATGTTAACTCGTTAATTGTTGTCATTTCTAAGTTGGGAGCATAAAGTCAGTAAAATGTTAACATAAATTACTGTAAAGTGTAACAAGTATTGGGCAACAGAAAAAATAGTTTTTGAAGGCAGAAATTGCATAAATGCTCCAATAGAAGTAGACTTCAAAAAAAAATGTATAATTTACCTGGTAATTCCGAAACCATATATGGTCATCAACAATAGAGAAAACAAAGACATGGTCATAAAAAGGCTTAGATTTCCTGTGATCCTTTGGGATTCCAAATATCTGACAAAAAAAAAGGCAAAGAAGCCACTATCTTAGTATCATATGAAAAGACTTCTGAAGTTCACATATGGCTGAGTACATCATCAACATTTGGTCTAGCATATGTAAAGGAATCAGAAATTAAATATAACCATGAGGAAAGTAAAATTTGAGCATCCAAGCAATCACTAGGTAGGGATTCATGAAATGAACAGGTTAGTAGGCCCTCAACTGATCTTATAAAGCAAACAATGAAAAATTTAGTGAGCTGAAAAATTTGCTTCATGGATGTCTCTGCTATCACAGCACCAGAAACAAGACGTACAAAATGGTAGTCTCTATCAGCATACTTTTGTGACAAAGCCATACATTGTAGGTACCAAGAATATCAATCATTTTATCTACAATATTTCCTGGAAGACTGCTATTAAAAGAGATTTTGGACAAGTATTTCACGATTTTGTCTTTAAAGAATGGAGATTCCAGTTGTTTCAGCCATGTATTATAAGATAGAATGCAGATAAAAGTTGCTTCTAAGATGGGAAACAAAAACAAAATACCTGAATGATCATCTCCTTCAGGAGTTTCCAGTGAGCATCTTTATCAAAGTTAGCTGAGAAAGTCAAGAGAGGTCGAGACCCTTTCAGATGATTTCCTGTAAGCTTCAATTCTTCCATTGTGTGCACTAAAATGAACAAGACAAGTTGCATTGGTTAGGCTACTTACTCTTAATACAAGAAGAAAATTACAAAAAGGAGTACAGGATATCCTCCATGGTAGAGTACACGGAATAGGATTAAGGAAAATCAGGAAAATGGCTCTCCAGTGCCACAGGATATCAATGAAAAGCAAATTTTCAAATGCTCCCAAACCAAAATGCCACAAGAAGTCAAAAGGACTATTCTATACCATAACAACTGCTTAAAAATAGAATATGTTTTGGAGATTTCCAACTCCACACATATATTCAAAACCATAGCAAAAAAAAGTGAATCTCTATAAAGATTTCGCTAACTTTCCCCTCCCAACACCCATTAAATGCATGTGCAAAAATTATGATCCTGCAAACAGTAGCACTTGAACACAACAAGTTCATGCCTATTACAGAATATGATTGTCAAAAAAATCAGAGTGCTAGAATTAAAAAAAAAATTAACATACCAGCATTGACTAAGAATTTCACAGACGGACCACTGGGGCACTTGACCATCCACAGGTACAAATCTTTATGTTTCCGGCACTGAAATACAGAGAGAAAGGAGAACAGAAATCACCAACCGTTCTCTTTTTCCTAATCTCAATATTTATATAATCACCAAGTCTCCTCTCAAAGTTACTAAGTTATTTTCCTTCAAATTACTAAACCACGCAAACATCAGGAACAATTATCAACAGCACTAATTCATTTGATGAGTTAGCATACGCATCAAGCCTTTTATCACCTGCACAAATAGTATTGAATTAACCATGTCAAATAGTTTGTTTAAGGAAGCTAAAGTTCACCTCAAAGAACAAAGAAGAAGAACAATTCTTCAACTCAACAAGCTCATTCAACGTTGCGCCTTTACTACTTGTAGACTCAACCTTACTATCCTTCTTACAATGTGGCAAAAGTGACACCAGATTCAACATCAAGTGCCTATACCTGCAACACCAACAATTCTTTCAAGCACAAACAAGATCCAACAACCCCCAAAAACCCCAACAAAACCCAGAAATCAAATATTCAAAAAAAAAGATTAAATCTTTACGGAACCTGTAATTAATACGCCTCGAACAAGTAACCAAGACTTTCTCTTTATTTCTAAAACCACCCTGATGAGGAGGTAGGGATTCAGTCTCTTTCTCTTCAGGTTTATCTTTCCAACCCAAGAGTGTCCTTTTAGGTCTCTCTGTTTCACTTTCATCTTTCTTTGCAGGTTCAATGACCTGTGTCTCACTATGCTTTCTCTTCTTTCCCATGGCTGTGTTTGTTTACGTACAGATGACACCTGAAATCCGCGAAACGTTTAGCTTCAAAACCATGAAAACTATAGCTGAGTTGTTTATAGAATTAAGCAGGAGAAGGGTTAGTACCTGAAGAGGAGGAAGAGAGCTGCAGACTGAAGGATCAAGTTTTTGTAAGAGATGAGCAAAACCCTGACAAAAACCTAGAAAAGAAGAAGGGGGAAGAGGTATCGGAAGTGCTTCGGGCCCAATGGACTTTTGTTTAATGATTCAAGCCCAGTACAGGATTGGGCTCAAAGTCGAGTAATCACATATGATATGGATCCTATCATTCAAACAAAGATAGGAATTAGGAATAGATTTCAAAGTTACTAAAACAGGTCCGGTCCATGAGCTTGTTATAGGATATACAGGTTAAAATATTTTAAGATTTAAAGAAGTAAAAATAAAATAATATTATTTTATTTTTATTTTTTTAAAATAAATTTTGAATGGGTTAATTTCATTTAATTTAATATAAAATTTAATCTAGATGAGATTTTAGATTAATATATCTTAAAAATATATTAAATTCGAATATTAATTTTAAAATCTCTTAGCTTATTTTTTATCTAACTTAAATTTAAAATTAAATTATAAAAAAATTATTTTGAAAAACAATTTAAATAATTAATAAAAATATAATTTAATTATAAAAAAAATTAGAACAACTTTTTTTTAATGTTAAGATGTGAGTATATATTGTATCTACTCGGGTTTTATAACTTAACCCTTCAAGATGTCTGACATATGGCTTCAAGAACCAATAACATGCCTGACACCTGATACTGCTGCGCACAACAAAGGTTCTATTTCAAGAACTTAGAGGTTTTGTAAAGATATTTGTTACTTGATCGTAAGTCTTTACAAGCTTAATCTCCTAATGAATATGGCCATTTAAGAAGGCCGACTTTCACATCAATTTGATAAAATGCTCCTTATGTTTTGAGCTGCATAGTCTCCATGCGGGCAACGAGTGCAAAAACTTCTTCTTAGCCAATCCCATGCTTCTTCTTCTTTTCGCCTTTCCCCAAGGATTTGGTTTGTGGAAATGCTCAAATTAGCCCAATCTTGAATTTGATCCTGGCCTGGCTTATCACTGTAAATGCTCAAGTTTTTTAATATGCTTGAAGCCGGCACCTAGTTTTGAATTCAAGTAGAGGTTACATTCTTGGTGTGCCTTCCCAATCCTTGGGGAAAACAAATATTTCTACTTGTATTGGCTTATGCGATCCATCGGGGTTGCTGGCGTGTGACATTTATATGTGGACAGACTGGTGTTTGTGCTCTTGGTGCTCTCGCAGCAAAGCACGCTGGGGACAGAAGGCTACTGTATCATTATTTAGCGCAGTCAAAGAGGCGCCTGTTGCATCTCTTTCCCATCTACGCATTTTTCTATCAAAAGTTGGTTGCTTTAATAAATGTTAATTGATATAATTTTCTTATTCAGCAGATCAAACTTCTTACTGATTTTCCATGTGAGTTATTATATGGTAGAGCTGGGTTCTTGTGGGCTTGCCCATTTTAAATTAGCATACTGGTAAAGAAACAATCTCTACTAGCTGCAGAGTAAGACATTTCTTTAATTTCTTTTCAATAATGTTATTGATTAGAATGAACCCTTTTTCTAATTTGGCTTTGAAACTTATACAGAGAACCCTTTTGGATGAAATAATTAAGGCTGGAAGATTGGCGTGCAAGGGAAGATGTCTGTTGATGTATGAATCGCACGGAAAAAAGTACTGGGGTGCTGGCCATGGACTTGCTGGGATCATGCATGGTTTGATGGACATGGAACTGAAACCAGACGAGGTGGAGGATGTCAAGTGCACATTACATTTCATGATCAGGAATCGTTTTCCCAGTGGCAATTATCCTTCAAGTGAAGGGAATGAATCAGATCATCTTGTGCATTGATGTCATGGGACTCCTGGGTTTGCTCTTACCCTTGTGAAAGCAGCTGAGGTAATCCTTTTATGTGATGCCATCTGCGTAAAGTAGCCTAGGTGCTAATGGAATTTGTCTACGCATGAATGCTTGTGTGGATTGTCATTGACTTTGTGCATTTTGGTTTGCCTGCCTGCCTAAAAATTTGTGAAAATACATCAATAGTCGAATAAATAATGCTAATTTTTCATATAAATCAATAAATAAACTATAGCGATGTTTGATGATATTTCGAATCTCATCCATGTTAAGAAACGAAGAAAGAGTCAGTCTCATAAAGCAAGAACTATTCTTCCAAAGTGGAAGAATCACCTTTCCTTTTCTTGTGCTAAAAGCTCAAAAAATGAGATTGAAGATGTCATCGCTGACACTTTCCAGATGGCTGCATCCACCTTTTTGTTCTTCAATCCAAGACCATAATCTCTAGTCTTACTTGTTTGAAAGGATTTAACTTCTTGAATATATTACTCTTTAAATTTATGAATTGCTTTCTTCTCAAGTAGAGAATGCACGTTAGGGAATACTGCTAAAGGTTTCCTTTCCTTTTTTCTTTTATTTTCTTTTTTTTTTTTATAAAAAGAAAGAGTTTTACTAACAAGGATAGACATTGTAATGAAATTCTTCCAACTCTGGTCTGGAAAAGTGAAAATGATTAGAAACTACAACATTTTTCAAACCACTGTGGTCCTTTTAGTCAAAAGTTAAGGTTCCTTCTAATGGATGAAACACCTGTATTTATCTCGTCAAAATACTTTGTCTAACTTGGGTCACTGCATGAATTTGGTGTCATAAGAGCAAAACAACACAAACACCTCATGGTTATTACAAAACGTTCCATTTAGTATCTGATTTGAAAATGTGGAGACTGCTACATTAATCAGAGAAATATGAACTTTGCGATATGGTTTAGTGATTTTATTGGCGATTGCTACAAAGTCATCTACATCTAAAAAGGGAAAATTGTTTACAAAAGCAAATCATCCGAATCCAAACTCCAAACTCACAAAAAAGACTTTTTTTGCATTAACATTATCCTCTCCCATGGAAAAGATTATTCGACAAGAAATTCTCTCAAGCCATTCTCATTTAGGCCAAGCCAACAAGTTTCTCGCTAATCTCCCATACTTTACGAGCCTTCTCTGCATCACTAGCTTCCTGAGACAACTGGTTCTGAAATGAAGCTGAGTGTTTGTTCCAGCTCCAGTATGCCCCTGATTTCGTCAAACTTGGATCACTCACAACCTTTACAAAAAGAACAGATAATGTTATTGCGCGTTGTACAAAATCATAGCTTAGCTTTTTTATCTCTACAGTTTTCATTGTTTTGGTTACCTGAGCAAGTCTTTTTCCAGCTTCGTGCTCGGAGACGAAGCCCTTAGTAATGTACTTTTGGAATGGAGGGAATAGAAGCCTGAACAAGGGAATGTGCTCCCTGAACAAGCCTGTTGTGGCAATGCAACCAGGGTAAAGGGAAGCAAATGCAATGCCGGTTTCCTCATGCAAACGCCTGTGGAACTCTTGCATGGTGAGCATGTTGCAGACCTTGCTGTCCTTGTAGGCTTTGGCACCATCAAACACGCCACCATCAATCATGGCTGATCTGTTTAGTCCATTCAAGCCCCCTGAAAGTCCCCTCAAGTCACCGAGATTGGCCTTAGGAGGTACATTGCCAGCCAATGTATTTGTGTTCCCTAAAATATTTCACAGAAACAACACCACGTTTAGCAAAACCAATTGAAACATGTTCAAAACAAAGCAAACCTTAAATGTATTATACTGTATATACCTGTAATTGAGCCAACAATTATGAGACGTTTTGATGGGTAATCAGATTTTTTCATGTCCTCAAGCAACAATCTTGAAAGGAGGAAATGACCCAGATGGTTAGTTCCAACACTAAGTTCGAATCCTTCAGCAGTGAATGCAGGCTCTTTCGCAGTTGGCAAGTAAACAGCTGCATTGCAAACTAGCACATCAAGTGGCCTCCCTGATCGCCTAAAGGTATCCACAAATTGGCGGACACTGTCAAGTGAAGCAAGGTCCAAATGCATAATGGTGTAGTTTTCTTTTGCAATGCCAGCTGATTTAGCAGCCCTTTCTGCCTTCAGGAAGTTCCTGCAGGCCATAATTATGTGCCATTTTCCCGTCTCAGCTAGAGCCTTAGCTGTTGCCAGACCTAATCCAGAGGAAGCACCAGTGACAATGCAAGTTCCCTGCCTAAGGATTTTCTTGCCTTCTGAAGAAGCTCTGTCGAGTGCTGGAGTAGCAGCGACCATTGTTTGGGCTCTTACAGCCCCAACTCCTTGGTTGAATTCCCTCTGCAGTGAATAATATTATACAAATGAATTCATTAGGAAAATCCCTTCTGTTTGCTACTTTAAATAAAAAAGAAAGCAATAATGAACTGACACGGTAGCTACCTTGCACTTCAATGCACAAGAACTAAAGTCAGCTTTGACATGTTCTGAAAGTGAAACTCCGAACAAACTTGAATCCTTGAAAGATGCATTAGATTTTCCCTGCATGGACAAAACAATTGCCTAAATCAACACTAAAATCTTCCTTTAATGCATCAAGTAAGAAAGCAATACTAGCATCTAACCTCTTTGGGGAAAACAAAAGCAGAGGAAACCAAAGAAGCAGCCTGAAGAGCCATTCCCACTTGTAAAGCAAACTCTCTGTGCTTGTTTAAATCGAGTTTCCAAGTCCTTCGTTGTTTAAGGACAGTATATTCTGCCTACAGTACTGACTGAAGTGAAGAGCTTAGCTTAGCAGTGTAAAGAGAGTGTGTTTTGGAAGAGATATTTGACGTGTATTTATATACTTGGGGGTAGGACATGTTTGGCAGACAGGATAAGATATTTAGCAGCAAATGTATCTTCTACGTCACTTTCAAGTTCCAAGTAACCAATGAGATTTTGTGTTTTGGATTTCCCATGATATAACAGCTTCTTCTTCTTCTTGTAACTTTTTTTTTTTTCCATATGAAAATGGCATGAATAGTTAGGGATATTGTGGTCAGTTTCACAAAAACTTCCACTACACTTAGTTATGGGCAGGGAGGTATGGAAGTGCTTGAAATGGCAGGAAATGGGGGGGCAAATTCTTGGGTTTTGGATCAAAGGTTGCTCTAATTGAGCCAAGGTTCTGCCAGCCTCGCCATGGTTTGGGGATTGGTTGCAGACTGGAGCCAATCCAGCCATGACAAAGTGGAGGGGACCCCACTTTCAGTAATGGCCCTGACTCCTAAGTGGGGACTTAAATGGGTTTGGTTCCTTCAAGACACAATGGACTTCCACAGAAATGGTTTTGATTTGGTTCACGTCCATGGTCCATCTCTCCTATCACCTGCGACTGCTAGCTCTCTCTCAGCTAATCCACCAGTATGAGTTGATAGAAGGTCAACGGTTGCCCTCTTTAGCTGCTGAAAGATGCGGTAACTTTTGGGATGTGTAATCTTACCAGCTGTTTAGAACAAACATAGGATTAATAAAAAGCTCATATAGTGAAGCCGATATGCTACACTGTACATGCCTAAATTAGCCCAACGGATAGAAACAGGCACGTCTGTACTTGTCAGTTGATTCTGAAACAAAAATATACTCCTGAGAAGTCCCTTCCAGAGTGCCAATAACTGAAGAACCAAAATGGGATAGAACCTTTAAGACTTGACTTGACTTGACCATTCAAGAATATGAAAGAATTTCATTTTAATTGAGTAAGATTTTTTCCATGCTCATAGCTCTACAATTCCCGACATGCCAGATACATCGGTTTCTAAATTCACGGTGTATTTTTTTTTTTTCCTCCTTTTGTTGTTTAACAAATCTATATTCTTCTCAAAGCTCATCAGAATGCCTATCCATTTGCACTCAACATTGGATGAGCTGAAGCAAGGGAAGAAGAATTGGAACTCGCTAATATTACACATCTCACCAAATATCTTTGTACACATTTTTGCCAATGAGGAAAATGGACTGTACTGGTTTGCCAACTCATTCACTCCCTGCACGGAGGCTGCCATTTCAGCCCCTTAAATTCGAACTGGCAATCCGAAATTTTGGAAAGTTCTGATTTCCCCTCTAAGGCCGGCAGTTACAATCACCATACCATAGGCAGACGCATTTTGGCTTAACCCATTGGAGATATCCACACTGGCATGATGACTCCTTGTTCTTGTCGCTAAATCAAGCTTTTCCTCCGGCCATGTTGCTGATATTCTGTCAAAAAAGTAACCATTGGTTGCACTAGAAATAATTCCATTCATGGGACTATTGGTGCACCCAGTTAAAGATTGTGAACCCTCATTACTTGCTTCCTCAACAGGAGTTGGAGGGTGATTGACAATGGAAACTTCATCAAGATGGTTATCAAGGCCATTCTGTTCTCCTGATAAAGTATCTTGTAGTCCCCAAGTGTCTGCCATGCCAGGCCATGGGATGGCCACTGATACATCTTGACAAAGGAAATGCTCATATGAGCGTGTGATAGCAACACTTTTGCTTCTGCTAAGTCGGGAATCAGCTTCATGCTTCCACACATAAACATATGAATCCTCACTAGCAGAGACCACGTATTTTCCATTTGTTGTGAGGGATGCTGAGATTTGGCTGTTGGTGTTACGAAACCCTATCACAGAAACATCAACTTAACCTTTAAGAATAATAAAATTCTAAAATGCATGGGTTGGGGGGGGGGGACAACATGCCCTATCAAATATCTGATTTTCAGAGGATAAGCATTAAAATGGAGAGTCATAGAAAACCTTTCAGCTTTTGATGATTGAAACAACCATTGAAGCAGCTGAAGAGATCAGTTCTTATACTTTCGAGACCTACACTATCAAGTTATTTTACTGGAAGATTGTCACCTTCAAAGTTGAAGAGATAGTACTTCCAGCCTAGAAATCTAAAAACAAGATCATGCACTGTTGTCAAAACCTTAAAATAGATATTTTCATTACTTCTACTATATTCAAAATGCAATCACATGCACTTAGTTTCATACCTTGAATAGAAAGTTTTAGGCTTTAGAGCATGGGTTTCAAGTTTCAACAGTTCAAATTTACAAAAGAACAAATAAGCTACACGGAATCAGTTTTATCTTAAAAAAAAAGAGTACGATCAGCATTTCCTAAACTGTCTTATTCGTATGTAGACTCCTACCTCATTCTACACCAATTTGGGTGGTTTAATATTACATGATTCAATTTTTTGCCATTGTTTGTCACCAATTTCCTACACATGCTCGACTTTATCTTGGCTTGGATTCTCTGTTACTACCTCGTACAAAAAAACTATATGATTGATTCCCATTGACTCTTGTGCTAGAGCAAACTTGCTCTTTTTTTCTACTGACCAACACAATATCCACTTTATTGACTAATCCCTGATTACAAGCATGTTACTGAGATTGAGGAAGGAATGGGGGGTGAATCCTATAATACAGGGTGCACTTGAAAAATCCATGCAAATTTTCAGGTGTTTCAAAGACTTGTGTAGACAAAATCTACTATATATATTCAAGAAGATTATGATCTGAAAGTAATTCATCCTCTTTTCACCAATACAGGATCAACGTGTTTATTTGTCACAGAATTAACTGTCTGTATTCAAGCAATGGACAAGCCAAAAAATTTGAGACATCATGAAAACTTGACTAGAATTTAGCATAATCTTTGCACTGCCACAGCAAGACTGTCATACATAAATTCTCCTCTAACATCCAGAATAACCCAAAATTTAAACTTATCCAGCATGCATAGGCTGGAACATATATACTGCATACGGCAAATGCGATATGAAGGGGCAACATAAACTTCACTCAATTTTCAAAACAAGCCTCACTATCTTAAAACTAGAATCAGAGATATTTAACAACGTAAACAAGCCTTTGACTACGATGTCAGCAGCTATTGGATATGCACAAAAAGAAAAGAGAAACTTACTGTTATGGAAAATTAAATAAACATGATTGAGTTCTAGTCCTCTTAATTTTCCATTAAAATATTTGTATATCTCCCTTCAAAAAAGTGCTCAGAAGAGAACCCATGGAATTTGGGATTCAGTGCTTCAGGACAGCATTTTAAAAGGCAAGTGTTGGGTGAGGGTTTGTACCTCTCATGAGGCATAAGCCTTGAGAATTTTAACACACACAACACATGTAAATAGATATCATATCAAATATACAAAAGTTCATCGAGTTAAATGTAAAAGGATATATATATATATATATATATATATATAAAGAAAGTCCAGGAGCAATTTATGTTACTAACTGAACCAAAGAAAATATTGGTAAATGAAAAAAATGCTTACAATTCAATATTCCATCTAATAAAGGT
>Ga0325410_1007459_pt1 | contig 11950 bp, 2 predicted proteins | sample PopdelMetagenome_16_FD_206182 | JGI IMG/M metagenome (GOLD analysis project Ga0325410, IMG submission 206182) | Populus deltoides microbial communities from Bellville, Georgia, United States - Xylem-PdIQD-R3 | ecosystem: Host-associated > Plants > Phyllosphere > Stem > Wood/Secondary xylem... | reverse complement strand
AAATCTTGGTTGGAGCAAGGCCAAGATCGACAGAGGATAGACTAATTTAAGAAAGGAGAGAGAGCAGGAAGTGCACCGTTCGTCTCATGTTCATGGATTCATTTTGTCTCCATGTTCCTAATTATATATGACAGCAAATAGTTATTATTAGATACATAATAACCCGTGAGATGCTGCGAGTTAATTTTTTTATATAAAAAATATTAAAAAAAATTAAGATCTAAAAGTATTATGTTTTTCTGCAAAGCCATACCTAAAAGTCTTGGATTTGACTGCAATGCCTGACCCAAGAGTAATATTTATAATGTTAATAATAACATTAAACTTGCATGAGCCAAGTTTAAGTGAGTCTGACTGCAATCCCAGACCCAATAACCTTGGATGTGAGTCTAGCTACAAGGTCGTGTCATAAAACTGTCATAATAAAATAGATTAATTAAAAAGAAAAAAAAACAACAGGAAGAAAAGAAATTTTTTTTGAATTAACCGGGTTAACCCTTCAAACCAGGTTAACCCGTCAAACATTGGATTGAAGTCGTGAAAGTTTGATAACTAAATAGAAAAAAAAATGACGGGTTACCCATAATTAATTGGGCTAACCCGTGAAACCGGGCTAACCCGTCAAACCCGGCATCCGTGTTATGAAAGTTTGATAACTAAATAGAAAAAAAATTAACAATAGCAAACTAAATTAAATGAAAAGAATTAATTAAAAAGAAAAAAAAAAAGCATCGGCCTTTTCACTGTGAACTGCACTATGTATTCCACAGTTAAAGGCATAAAAATGGCAAAAAAGCAAAAAGAAAAAAAAAGAAAAACTAAAGGCATCAGCCGATAACTAAATAGAAAAAAATTAATATTAATGAACTAAATTAAATAAAAAAAATATTAATTAAAAAGAAAAAAGAAAAAAACCTATAAGAAGAAAAAAACTAATGAAGAAAAAGAAAAAAAATCTCAATTAACTCTGAATCAACTAGGTTAATCCGTCAAACCAGGTTAACTCGTTAAATCTGAGATCCGTGTCATAAAAATTTGATGATTAAATAGAAAAAAATTTAATATTAAGAAAGTAAATTAAAAAAAATTAATTAAAAAAAAGAAAGAAAAAAGCTTTTAAAAAAACTAAAGGCATCAGCTTTTTCATCGTGGACTGCATTGTATAATCCACAATAAAAGGCTTAAAAAGAAAAAAAAAAAGACATACGCCACAGGTTAATTTTTTTTTCTTGCATAAAAAATATCAAAAAAGGCTAAGATCTAAGAGTGTTAAGATTTTCTGTAAAGACATACCAGAAGTTTTGGATCTAGCTACAATGCTTGACCCAAGTGTACTATTTAAAATATTAATAATAATATTAAACTTACATGACTTAAGTTTAAGTGAGTTTGACTGCAACACCAGACCCAAGAGCCTTGGATGTGGGTTTGGCTGCAAGGTCGTATTATAAAAGTGTGATAATTAAATAGATTAACTAAAAAGAAAAAAACAAAGAAAAAAAACCAACATGAAGAAAAAGGTGAAAAAAAAAGGAAAAGAAAACTGAATTAACTGGGTTAACCCTTCAAACCAGGTTTACCTGTGAAACCTGAGATTCACATCATAAAAATTTGATAACTACATAGAAAAAAAAATTGACGGGTTAACCCATAATTAATTGGGCTAACCCGTGAAACCAGATTAACCCGCGAAACCCGAGATATGTGTCATGAAAGTTTGATAACTAAATAGAAAGAAATTTAAAATTAACAAACTAAATTAAGCGAAAAAAAATTAATTAAAAAGAAAAAAAGCAAAAAAATATATTCCGGGTTAACTCATCAGACCAGGTTAACTTGTTAAATCTGGGATTGTGTAATGAAAGTCTGATAATTAAATAAAAAAATTTAACATTAACAAACTAAATTAAATAAAAAAATTTTATTAAAAGAAAAAAACAAAAAAAATTAACGGGTTAATCCATAATTAACTGGGTTAACCCATCAAACCTGAGATATGTGTCATGAAAGTCTGATAACTATATAGAAAGAAATTTAACATTAATAAAGTAAAGTAAATGAAAAAAATTAATTAAAAAGAAAAAAACAAAAAAAAATTCTGGGTTAACTCGTCAAACCATGTTAACCTGTTAAACCTGGGATCCGTGTCATAAAAGTCTGATAACTAAATAAAAAAATTTAACATTAACAAACTAAATGAAACAAAAAAATTATTAAAAGAAAAAAAAAACAAAGAAAGAAGCAAAAAAAACCCTAAAAGCATAAAAAAAAAGACTGCTCATCTTTTACTGTGGGCTGCACTGTGCAGTCCACAGTAAAAGACTGAGTCATTTTAGTTATAGTTTAATAGATTTCGTTTTTATTATGAATTTATTACGCCCTCTTAACCATTAGACAAAGATATTATTTGCCGGAGTGGCGTGTTGCAAGCAAGGTTGTTAATTCTGGTTTTTGTATGTGTTTTATTTTTTCAATTGAAATGAAATCTTTTGGTTTTCAGAGTGTTTCAGCGTGTCATTTTGAAGTTGTATTATTCAACAAACATAATTCAAATTCAAAATAAATTAATTATAAATTATGTAATACAAACACAATGTCAAACAAATATAATTTTTAAATTTAAAATATTCCTAAATAGTCAAGATTAAATAGAACTTTAATTTAAAGCAATTCAACTTAAACAAAATACTGATTTGATTTAATGGCTTGTCAAGCCCAGAATGGAATATGTGAAATGAAACCGGAACATTCCAAACAAAATTTATCCAGAAAATCCGGAATGAACCAAGATTTAAAATAAAATAAAAATTATTCCATTCCAGACAAAACAGAAAGAAATTAACAACCTTTGACTTGCAAGAAATAAAAAGACGTTTTAAGAAATGTTTATGCGTAATGACCTAAGATTTGAGAGAAATCTGAGGTCATTAAGCATATAAAGCTTGCAATTTAGAATAAAAAGGAAAAAATGCACCCCCAAACAAAATAAAAAGGAAAAGCATTAAAAAGAATCTCTCTCTAGGTCCTTGACACAATTGACCGATAAATTACACTTTTAAAAAAATTAAAATATTTTGATATATTAATATTAAAAATAAATTCTAAATAATAATAAAATATTATTTTAATATATTTTCAAATAAATTATTTTTAAAAAAACAAATACTATAACAATAAATACAGCTGGATAAAGCATTTGCCCCCAATATGTGATAATTGACTAGTTTAGATAAAAGGCTTGATAAAGCAATGTGTACATTTTATGTGAGAATAAAAATAAAAGAGAATAGAAAACAAAACGTGGAAGGAAAAAAAGGATAAATTATGTCAAATTTCCAACATATGGTTTCCATTAAAACGTAATTGGTTTCCATTAACCCAATTATTAAGGCATTTTATTAATTATTGATTGAAAATATTAAAATTATTGCACCCTCAAATTATTAAGGCATTTTATTAATTATTGATTGAAAATATTATAATTATTGCACCCTCAAATTGTATATAATTAAGTACTTTCTACCCTTGCACCTTAAATATTTATTATCTTACTCTATAATTTATTTAATTATTCTGTAATTGTACTGCGTTTGATTAATTAAAAATGTTTGTGTGGCTAGAAAAGTAAATTACTCGCTTCAAAAAAAAAAAAAACTATTTGCTCCAAGTGTTTGACTTTTTGTCCACAATCAATTTTCCCGTTTGCAGACAAAAAAGAATAATCATATATTTATTCATGTTTTTTGTCTGTACTTGTAGTATTGATTTTCTTTTAAGACCGGTATATTGAAATTATTATAAAATATTAAAAAAGTGATTTTAGCTTCAAAAATATCTTTAAAATCTAAAAAAAAACAAAAATGGTGTCAAAACACCTCTACATGCCCTACGAACTATATATATATATATATATATATATATATATATATATATATATATATATATAAATGCTTAAATGATTGAGTATTTAGTAATTAATCTGAAAAGGAAGATACCTTCTCCTCAATAGCAAACAATTAAAAAGTTAAAACGAGGGAGGCTCATCTAGCCCCGACCTTACAATAACAAAAACAAAAAAAAAACATATTTCCTTTTTTTATTATTATTCCTTTTCGAATGCCTTGTATTGTGCATGCCTTGTATCATGTTATTTTATGTTTTAAATTAAAAGTATTAAATTGTTTTTTATTTTTGAACTGACCAAAACATCTAGTTTGAATGGGCTGGGCTGGAACATAAATGTCATTGATTTGCTACAACGAAGCCCACGTCCTCATGGATTGGAGAGCGGGCTGCAAGATTAATTTGTTTGGTCGGTCATCATGGAAGGCTTCAGAAGATGGACCTGGCTGGTAGTCGGAACCAACAGTTTAAATCATAGTTTTTAGACACGGTCTGGTTCAAGATTTAGATTCCAAGTTACTGGGTTAATTATTTTTTTAAATCAAAACAACGTCGTTTTAATAAAAAAACAAAAGTCAACGGGTTTCAACCGGGTTTTTGACCGAGTTAACCTGCTGGGTCAACCAGGTCACACTAGATTTTTCCTTCTCTATTTTTCTTCAACTCAGCCCGGTTCCAGCCTCGGATCAACCCGCTGGGCCGAGCCAGGTTTCAAAACTATGGTTTAAACTCAACTAATGTGGTGCGTTTGAAAACGCGATGTAAATTATGTTTTTTTAATTTTTAATTTTTTTTATTTAAAATAAAATGTTTTTATCTTTTCATATTTTTTAATATGATGTGTAAAAAGAAATTTAAAAATAAAAAATATTATTTTAATATATTTTTAAATTAAAACCACTCTAAACCACAAACTCTATTACCATCTCAATGACATCAGATCAACAATTTTGAAAAAAGCAAAAAATCACGCGTTGGTTGTTTCCAGTGTTCTCTTCAAGAAGAAGCTCATGTTGTCCTCTTCCTTGTAGTAAAATCTGAATTCTCGAGAGAAGAAATTAAGAAGCAAATATTGAAACCAATCAGAACTTGACATCTCAACCAATGGCCAATAGGTAGTTTGGACGCTAGGATACCTGCTGCACCCAATTAACCACACGAGTCTCTCAAATTCCCATCAAACAAAAAACAATTCATTGATTTATTCATAAGGCTAACCTAATAAAAGAATAAATATATTCAATTATTGCATAATTCACCTTAAATAATTAATTATTAATAAATTAATGTTTTTTCAATATATAATACAAAAAAATGAGAAAATAAATTGACTTCAATCAAAGAAAAAAATATAAAAAAAACAATGAAAATAGAAACATATATATATATATATATATATATATATATATATATATATATATATATATATATATATATGTTACACGAGCTTGCTTGCAGCCAGCCCAAGCTCCCCTAGGCCACTGTAATGGCCCCAGGTAGATTGGAAATGAAGATTTAATGACGCGTCATTTACTGTTTTTTTCTTTTGTGATTCTCGCTGAATTCCAACTTACTATTGGCGAACTCAATCAAGACTCCATTTTTTTGTTCGTTTTCCATTAAAACAAATATCTAAAAACTACTATTGACCTAAATTCAGATATTTTTAAACAACCAATTAACATCAAGTTTGAACTTTTTATAGTTTGAATCAATAAATCTTTCAATTTCGATAGTAAAATAAGTCTGATGAAATCAGTCTACTGGTGAACTGCTAACTGGGATCCGATTCGGGTTGATTTAGTGTTGAAATAAATGGAAGTAAAACTTGTTTGGGATTATGATAATGGTTGCGGTTCAAAACGTTTTTCGTTTAAAAATATATTAAAATAATATATTTTTTATTTTTAAAAAATTAATTTTAAAATCAGCATATGAAAACGATCTGAAAACATAAAAAAATAATTTTTAGCAAAAATAATTTTTGAAATTTGAGGAAACCGAATTCTTAAACGGAGCACTAATGGCCCACTAGTCAACTTCCTGGAGATACAATTTGACTTTTAAACTTTTTTAAAAATAATATTATTTAAAAAAAACTTTAAAATAATATTGTTTAGAATTGTCTATTTAAAAGTGTGGTTGAGGTTGCTTTTTAAAATATATTTTTTTTTATTATTATTATTCCTTTTCGAATGCCTTGTATCATGTTATTTTATGTTTTAAATTAAAAGTATTAAATTTTTTTTTTGAACTGACCAAAACGTCTAGTTTCAATGGGCTGGGCTAGAACGCAAATGTCATTGATTTGCGACAATGAAGCCCACGTCCTCATGGATTGGCAAGCGGGCTACAAGATTAATTTGTTTGGTCGGTCTTCATGGAAAGCTTCAGAAGAAGAACCTGGCTGGTAGTCAGAACCAGACAGAAATAGTTTAAAAAATAGTTTTCAGACTCGGCCTGGTTTAAGGATCAAGTTTTGGGTTTTAATCGGATCATCAGGTTGTTCGGATTAAATTTTTTTTTAAATAAAAAAAATGTTATTTTAGTAAAAAAAAAAACAAAAATCAACGGATTTTTGACCGGGTCTTGTCGGGTCAACCCGCCAGGATTTTTCCTTTTCTTATTTTTTCTTCAACCTAGTCTGGTTCTAGCCCCGGGTCGACCTGCCAAGCTGAGACGAGTTTTAAAACTATGGTTTAAACTCAACTAATGTGGTGTGTTTGAAAACACGGTGTAAATTATATTTTTTAAAATTTTAATTTTTTTATTTAAAATGAAATGTTTTTATATTTTCAAATTTTTTTAATGTATTAATATAAAAAAAATTATTTTAATATAATTCTAAATAAAATATCTTATCAACAATCTCAAAAGGCAAAAAATCACGCGGTGGTTGTTTCCAGTGTTCTCTTCAGGAAGAAGCTCATGTTGCCCTCTTCTCCTTGTAGTAAAATCTGAATTCTCGAGAGAAGAAATTAAGAAGCAAATATTGAAACCAATCAGAACTTGACATCTCAACCAATGGCCAATAGGTAGTTTGGACGCTACCTGCTGCACCCAATTAACCACACGAGTCTCTCAAATTCCCATCAAACAAAAAAAAAATTCATTGATTTATTCTTAAGGCCAACCTAATAAAAGAATAAATATATTCAATTATTGCATAAGTCACCTTAAATAATTAATTATTAATAAATTAATGTTTTTTAAATATATAATACAAACAAAATGAGAAAATAAATTGATTTGAATCAAAGAAAAAATGTGAAAAAAGCAATGAAAATAGAAGCACACATATATAGATATGTTACACGAGCTTGCTTGGAGCCAGCCCAAGCTCCCCTAGGCCACTGTAATGGCCCGGGTAGTTTATTGTTTTCTTCTTTCGTGATTCTCGTTGAATTCCAACTTACTATTGGCGAACTCAATCAAGACTCCAATTTTTTGTTCGTTTTCCATTAAAACAAAAATCTAAAAACTACTATTGACCTAAATTCAGATATTTTTAAACAACCAATTAACATCAAGTTTGAACTTTTTATAGTTTGAATCAATAAATCTTTTAATTTCAATAGTAAAATAAGTCTTAAGAAATCTAGACAGGTGAATTGCTGAACTGGGATGAGACTCGGGTTGTGTTTCATGTTGAAATAGATGGAAGTAGATTTAAAGAATTGTTTGGAATTGTGATAGCGATTATGGTTTAAAGTGTTTTTTATTTAAAAATATATTAAAATAATATTTTTTTATTTTTTAAAAATTATTTTTAAGATTAGAACATCATAACGATATGAAAATATAAAAAAAAATTAGCAAAATTGTTTTAAAAATTTTTGAGGTAATCGCATTCTCAAACGGAGCACTAGTTGCTCACTAGTCAACTTGGTAAGGATACAATTTAACTTTTCAAAAAAATTTAAAACAATATTATTTTAAGATTTTTTTTAAAAAAAATTGAAATAATATCGTTTAGAATTGGCCGTTTGGAAATGTGGCTGCGGTTACTTTTTAAAGTGATTTTTGCTTGAAAATACATTAAAATGATATTTTTAAAAAATTATTTTTGATATTAACATATCAAAATGATTTAAAAATATTAAAAAATATTAATTTAAAATAAAAAAAATTAAAATTTCTCAAAAATACTTTTAAAATATAAAAATAAATAAAGTACGTCAAACAAGGTCTTCCTCATGTTAACCTGATTGGCCACTCAACCTCTCATCCAAGTGAGGTCATGGGCTAGGCTGTAATTTACAACCATCGGCAAAATAACCCAATTTTGATGTCTATGGATTATTGAAGATGAGAGCTTCCGTTTGAATGTGATATTTTTTTTGGAGTTGTGACCAGATTTTGTTACTATAAATTTTATTTCTTCTTCTTCTTCTTTAGACAAATCTAAAGGTAAAAAATAATAAATGTACAATAAAGGGTTAAAATTAACAAGAAGTAACTGAGGAGACGAGTCGTTGCTCCCCTCCTCATATGACTGTCTATTCATTGGATCAGTAACTTTTTTTTTTTTCATTTCTATATTTTAACATGGATTTAATTGGACTTTTTATTTTTATTTTTTTTTATGTAAGTTATTAAAAAAAATTCTCGGCTTTAGATTGGTGCTTATTTTTATGATTGTTATGTTATTAAATAAAAAATTATTATAAATTATATTTGATGATTTATTTTGATTTATTTTTTTAAGAAATTATTTTTATCTTAAAAAACATATCAACATTGGGTTGATGCTTGTTTTTTTAGCATTTTTAATTATATTAGTACATAAAAAATAATTTTAAAAAATAATATAGCTATTGAGAATTAAACTTCAAGATTTATTCAGATATTATGATTTTAGAAAAATATCATGGTATTGAGTTGATACTCGGTTTTACAAGCATTTAATTTCTTATTAATTAAATAAGAATAATTTTTAAAAAATAAAATTATTAAATTTAATTAAATTCATTATTTTAAATCACGAGATTAAAAACTCTCAATGAGCTTTCATGCATTAAATAAAAATTATTCTTGTAACCTTACTAGAGAATAGGAGATTTTCAGCAAATTATTAGTTAGATTAGAATTATTTCCTTGCAAAATTAAAACTAGCTTAATTTTCCGTGCTATTTCTATTTCAGTTAATGAATACTATTTTTCTAATTTTAAAATCTTTTATCCCAACAAAAAAAATAAAAAATATTGGTATATGTACATAATTCTTTTCAAAAAATTATTTCCACATGTAGTTTATTATATGGTACATGAAGACCAAATTATTTTTATAATAAAGTAGAAAACAACGCGTTTGTAACATAAAAAAGTATTTTTCAAGAAATCATCGAGACACGGACAAAAATCATTTCTCTTATGATTTTTTTGCCAAAAGTTTCTTTAGTTAAAACTCACGTTAAATCATTTCTCTTATGATTTTTTTGCCAAAAGTTTCTTTAGTTAAAACTCACGTTAAAATCGCCTTCTTTGTTTAAGCAGTTCTTTTTATATATAAAGCATATATTCTTTATTCATAACATGATTTTGATAAATTTTATGCAGTTGCATGCAAAAAAAATAATAATAATAAATTTGAGAAAATTATATAAAAACTTCGGAATAAAATAATTAGATATTTTACTTTCATTGAATATTCATAAGAAATGTTTGAAAAAATAATTCATATTATGTTCATATTTAATCATTAATAAAATAATTGATAATATTGCCATAAAAAACCTCTGATTCTTTTTGAAAAACAATATATCATCATATAATTTTTAAAATATTATTCTAATTGTTTTATTTAAAAATTATTTCATTTTAGAATATAAAAAAAGAAAGAAAATTGGGGAAAGGCTAGTTGATTCCAAGTAAAATGTGGTTGGGCTCACAAGATTAAAATGTGTTTGTTTTTATAGTTGCTTTTGCTCTTGATACAAACCACAACTTAACACAGTTTGATTAAACTTAAACACAATTTAGAATCCATGAGACCCATAATTTATTGTGTTTTGATCACAGGTTATAAAAAAGCATTGTTAACATGCTTTTTACTAAGTTTATAACTTAGATTTTCTTCATCGATAACATTTAATTCTAAAAAGATTTTTTGAATTTTATACTTCCTAAAATACCCTCATCCTCTCCACCTTTACCATCTTTTGTTCATCCCTATTCCTATTGTGCCTTTTTTTGTTCTTGTCATTCTTTCATCTTCTTTCTCAAATCTAACATAGCTTCCATCAAATAATTTTCACAAATCTACCATCCAGTACTTTTTTTCTATCAAATAATCCTTATTATAAAATTTGTTTGTTAGATAATTCTTCCTAACCAAGATCTATCAAGAGAAAAAAAAATACTTGTTTGTTTTCATACTTCCTAAAATACCTCATAATCGTCTCCACCTTCACATCCATCTAGGTATCCCGTCTGTCTTTTTTCTTTTTCTTTTCTCTTCCTATCATCTTCTTATCCCTAAAATTATTGTCTTATCATCCCTCAAACTAATTTCCTAAATCTTTCTTCCACCACATGCTTTCTGTGAAACCTTCGAATTCTGATATGGATAAATAAGTCTCATTCTTTTTAGTTGTTCTTGTGACAATGTATTTTTAAATACAATGCAAATTGATATATAAATTGAGTGTCCTTTTTAGTAATTTAACATGCAACGACAACTTTAATCACAGTTTTAAACAAATACTTATTACTTGATTATTTTTAAAAGCATTTTCAGCTACATTTCAATTAAACACCTATTTAAATCAAACATACCACAATAAAAAGTGCTTTTTGAAAATTATTTTTTTTTCAAATCATAACCACAAAAGCTACCACAAAAACAAATACATTCGTGTGACTAGCTTTAAAAGAAAGGCATGGTTTTGGAATATAAGACCCCTAGGCTTGAACGCCTTTTTTTTTTAACAAAGAGAACGATACTATGTCTCCAGACGTATAATGTGTTATCAACTAAAACAAATATTGGCAACATTTGGTGATAAAAAAAATTAGGTCTAAGTTTTTGGATTTATAAAACCCAAATTTCAACATGTTTTCATCTAAAACACATACACAAAATCATAAAAAACCTTATTAACTTTAATTTTAAACCCACGACACATTCTAATTATTCTTAGAACTCAAAATCAAATCAAGTCAAAACAAACTTTTTGGATTTTGATCTACTATTTTTTACATACATTAAAGGATGAAACCACCTTCAACAAACTATCCTTTTTAGGAGGATGAACATATTGACATCAAAATCAATGTTATTTTGTTGTCAAAATGTGAATGTCCAAAAGCTCTCTCTTCTATTAATTTTTGATAACTTTCTTTCTCCTATCTTAATTTTTAAAAATTAGAACATAAAAAATGGAGTTTTATGATAGAAATACAAACATAAAAATAAAAAGAACCAAATAATGTAAGCGTCAAACACCAAAATTCGTGCCTCTTTAATAATAAAAATTGCATAATAAACTACACTCCTTTTATGTCTACATGAACAATGTCAACACAATAAATGTCCCACCTTTTTTAAGTTTTTTTATTATAACATAATTTATAATATAATATATTATAAATTTAAACCAATACTTGAGTAAAAACTTGAAATGTTGTCACATAAGCTAAATGGTTTGGGGGAAATCACTATAAAATCAAGAGACATCATAAGCTAAATGGTTTGGGGGAAATCACTATAAATCAAGAGACATTTTATTTTGGATTGTAATAGTAATTTCATTTTTAATTTCTTATCTTTTCGCAAGACGTTCTTTGGCTTTTTTTTCTTTTCATTCATTGCTTTTTCTCTGCCACTTTAGTGCCTTGGGTCTGGCTTGGTTGTCACAACCACACCAAACCCACAAGCACCATGAGTTCGACAATCATTCGGGGCCCAAATGCCTTGAATTTGACAACCATGTCAGACCCAAGCGCCCGGGTCAAAAAATTTAAAATTTTTCAAAAACACGATTGAATTGCAAAAACAAACACTGTCTCATTCAAGCATGATTTTTCATTCATATGCAGTAGAACT
>Ga0325410_1007458_pt1 | contig 11952 bp, 7 predicted proteins | sample PopdelMetagenome_16_FD_206182 | JGI IMG/M metagenome (GOLD analysis project Ga0325410, IMG submission 206182) | Populus deltoides microbial communities from Bellville, Georgia, United States - Xylem-PdIQD-R3 | ecosystem: Host-associated > Plants > Phyllosphere > Stem > Wood/Secondary xylem... | reverse complement strand
AATTTCATCAAACACCAATTGCCTTGTTTTTGGATCACATAAGCTTAAGACCAGGCACGTGCTACACTACTAATGCTGGGACACTGTCACGTTCTAACAATAATGCTCGAACCATTTAAGATTGGACCTACTTCACTTGAACTTTATTTTATATTTATAATGAGGAAAAAGTATGATTGGGTTGAAAACCATTTTATGCTCGGTCGAAAGCTTTTGGACCAGGTTATCATGTGTTTGATACTGTTATATAGAGTATTTTTTAAAAATAATTTTAAAAATAATTTTTTTAGATTTTGTTTTTAATATCAATACATCAAAATCATTAAAAACAACTAAAAAATTATTAATTTAATATTTTTTTAGAACAAATATAAATTTTAAAAAATATTTAAAAGCATATGGACATACCCAAACCGGTAAACATCAAAAGCTACATTGGTATGTCTCTATGAATATATGATAATGGAGCCTTGTTTTGAATATTTAAAACTAGAAAGTAGCACAGGCGTGATTTTTAAAATCTTGATCCCTAGACTTTTTGCATGTTTATTTTTTTATTTTTAGTTATGATTCAAAATTTTATTTTATTCACTTTTGATCCATGATTTTGAGATGAAAGAAAAAAGTCACCTAGAAAACTTGGAAAAAGATAAAAAGTTATTGGTCGACAATTTTCCGGCAACAAAAATACAGCATTTTTTTTAATTTATTTACTAGGAGTATTTGGGCCAACTTGCGCGCACCTTGACTAATTCTCACGGATCTTGAAGTTAATAACTAAGTAAGCCTCTAATGACCATCAATATTAGTATTATAGAATGTACTTATATATGAAATATTGTATATAGGAAATATTGTAGACATACTCTTGTATGGTAACCTCCACCATTACTATTGTATATTGCCCTACATATATATATAGAAAGGGTTGGCTAACCATTATGTTAAGCCTCCCAATTATTCTGAACTTGGTATTAGAGCTCTCTGCCGTCAGAACTCTTTTCTCCCTTCCTCCCTTTGCAGCCGGCCCTCTCTTTACTTTCTCTACATGGATTCTATTGTTGTCGCCGACTTCTCCCTCTCCACAGGTGGTGCAGCACAGCCGGCCAACCATCCCCAAGCTGCTGCCACTGGTGCCTTTTCTTCCCCACAGCAGCCTCCACTTGCAGAGCTTGTCTTTGACTCTTCCTCCCAAGTCCCTGCCGTTCCTTTACCTCTCATGGGAACCCACACTACAGTTATTGCTCCTTTAGCGAACACTCACCAAGTTGTTTTGCTAAAACTTACGAACACAAATTATCTCTATTGGCGAATGCAGATGAAGCCATATCTTCTTGGTCAAGGTGTTTTTCACTTTGTTGACGGCTCAGTGCCGTGTCCTCCATCTCATATTTTTGACAGCTCTGCTGGTTCTTCCTCTATCATCAGCCCTTCTTTTCTTCGTTGGAAGCAACATGATCAACTTATTTTGAGTGCTTTGCTCTCCTCTCTCTCCGTGGATGTGTTGCATCTCGTGGTAGATTGTTCTACTTCGCATTGTGTTTGGCGCACTCTTGAGAAAGCGCTTGCCTCTCCGTCTAATTCTCGCATCATGCAACTCCATGGCTCCTTTCAAGACCTTCGGCAAGGTGACTCATCGGTTAGTCTATACATGCAGCAAGCCAAATCATTATTTGACGAATTGGCTGCTGCTGGTCGCCCCATGTCTCTTGAAGATTTCAATCTTTATGTGTTTCGTGGCCTTCGTGGTGAGTTCAAAGACTTGGTAATGAGTCTCATAACCAAAACAGAACCGTTATCCTATGCTGATCTTCACAGCCACCTTCTTACCCATGAATTTCTGCACAAGAACTCTTTCCATTCCATGGCTGCCGCTCCCTCTCTGCTGTCTTCTTCTTCTCTGCCGCAACAGCCACCTCTGCTGCCAACACCACAGTTTTCTGCACACCATGCTATGTCTCATCACAGCCCCAACTTCAGCCGCAACAGGGGTCGCTCTAGAGGTAATTGGCGTCCCCGCAGCAACCGTTCCACTCCCCAGAACAGGGGCCACTCTGCTGCAGATTGGCGGCCAAACCATTGGCAGTAAACCAGGCGCAATTCCAGTGCTGGACAGCAGCATGTACGCTGCCAATTGTGCTCCTGTTTTGGGCACACAGCTCCCCATTGTTCCCAGTTTCGTAGCAGCTCTCCGCAGCCCTCTGCTCATCTTGCTGTTGGGAATATCTCTGCTGCGACTTGGTTCCCCGACACCAGCGCAAATCAACACGTCACACCTGATCTTGGAACTCTGACCGATTCTGCACCATATCTTGGTAATAATTATTTGCATGTTGGTGACGGTAAGGGCCTTGACATATCCCATATTGGACATACTAAATTACATTCCCCAAAATGCATGTTTACATTATCTAATGTTCTCCATGTGCCTCACATTACCAAACCGTTGTTATTTGTTCAAAAATTCTGTCGTGATAATCATGTTTATTTTGAATTTCACGCTTCTATGTTTTATGTGAAGGATCTCGTCGCCAAGGAAGTTCTCCTTTCCGGTTAGAGTCATGATGGCCTTTATGTCCTCTCCGAGTCTTCTGCCACGTCAGTTCCTCAAGCTTTTTGGTCTCCTTGCATCTCCGCGACTGCCGACCTGTGGCATCGTCGTTTGGGTCATCCAACCCCTCGCATTTTCAATTTGTTAGTTTCTGGCAATAAAATCATATGTACTTCTAGACGTTCTCTTACTCAGTGTCAAGCTTGTCCTTTAGGAAAGTCGTCCCGTTTGTCATTACGACCTACGGGTCACAAAATTTCTGCCCCACTTGAATTAATTTTTAGTGATGTTTGGGGTCCTGCCCCTATGTTTTCTTCTGATGGCTTCCGCTATTTTGTTATTTTCGTCGATGCGCATACCAAACATATATGGTATTATCCGCTTGTTGTGAAATCTGATGTTTTTTCCACTTTTCAATGTTTTCAAACACTTGTTGAGCGTCAGTTTTCTCTTAAAATTAAATCTGTTCAAACTGATTGGGGCGGTGAATGTCGTAAATTAAATAAATTTTTTCAGACCATTGGTATTCATCATCGGTTAATTTGTCCTCATACTCATGAACAAAATGGCACTGTTGAACGTCGTCATCGACATATTGTCGAAACTGGCCTAACCTTTTAGGCCAGTGTAGTGCCCCATTGCAATTTTGGAACTATGCTTTTGAATCATCGATCTATCTTATTAATCACATGCCTACCCTTGTTCTCCAAAATACATCTCCGTTTGAGTGACTGTTTCGACGCACTCCTGATTATACCTTCCTACATACTTTTTGGTGTCTTTGTTTTCCCTTTTTGCGTCCATATCATGCTCATAAATTAGATTTCTGGTTTTCTCCTTGTGTGTTTTTAGGTTATAGCTCATCCCATCTTGGTTATCGTTGTCTTGACTTAGAGTCTGATCGTATTTATGTCTCTCGTCATGTTCGTTTTCATGAAAATGTCTTTCCTTTTGCGAAGTCTGAACAGGTAACATCCTCACCGGTACCTCCCACCCCACCTACCTATCTTTCATCCTTGAACCCTCCTCCATCCTTTCAGCCTACTACTTACCAAACCGGCCCCAACCACACCCCAATTCTGCCATCTGCCGCACCCCACCAGCCTACCCTTTTGCCCATAGATTCTGCCACCCCTTCATCACCATCCCACACTGCCATACTGTCACCATATGCTTGTCTTTCCAATGATCATTGTGTAGGAACAGGTTCTCCATCACCGGATGCACATGTTCTCAGGTTTGCTGCAACAGAGCAACCCGGGTCTGCAGCAGATCATCCCAGTTCTGCAGCAGCCTCATCAGTGTCTGCAGTGCAGGCCAGTCCCTCCACTGCTTCTCCAGCTGGTCTGCAGCTCTGTGGAGACCTCTCCTCATATCCTCTTCAACATCTTCCAGGTACAGGTCACACTTCTCCATGCCCAGCTGCTCGTCAACATCCCATGGTTCTTCGTCCAAGATAGCCTAAGACAGCGCTGTCCACAGCCACTGCTGCAGCCTGTACTGTCTCCTTCAGCCGGGTAGTTTCTCCTCCCTCTCATGAGCCACTTGTTTTTAATGATGCTAACAGATATGAGGCGTGGCATAGTGCTATGCGTGAGAAAATTCAGGCCTTATGCGTAAAAAGAACTTGGACCTTAGTGCCGTTTCACCCCTCCATGAATGTTGTTGGTAGTCGATGGGTATACAAGATTAAACGCAGATCTGATGGAAGCATCGAGAGGTATAAGGCGCGTCTGGTTGCTAGAGGTTTCACTCAGCAAGAAGGTATTGATTACTCTGAAACCTTTAGTCCAATCATCAAACAAGCGACCGTCAGATTAGTCTTCTCCATTGCAGTTTCGTGTGGTTGGAAAATTCATCAGCTTGACATCCATAATGCCTTCCTCAATGGTGTTCTTGACGAGGAGGTCTACATGAAACAACCTTCAGGTTTTGTTGATTCTGCTCTCCCCTCTCATGTGTGCCGATTGCATAAATCTCTATATGGTTTAAAACAGGCTCCGCGAGCTTGGTACACTCATCTGAATGATTTCCTGTTATCTATTGGTTTCCGTGCCTCTAAGGTGGATACCTCATTGTTTATCTTCTCTGTTGGTGCTGATATTTGTTATCTTCTGGTCTACGTTGATGATATTCTGCTTATTGGTAGTAACTCTTTTCTGCTCTAACGCCTCATTCAGCTACTGAGCTCAGAATTTAAGCTTCGCGACTTGGGTTCTGTTCATTATTTTTTGGGTATTGAGGTTCAGTCTACTAGTATGGGTCTTATGCTCCCCCAGCATAAATATATACTTGACATCCTCACTCGGGCTGGTATGTTATCTTGCAAACCTGTTGATACTCCTATCTCTACATCCAAAGCTACCATTCTGCCCAATCCATTATTTTCTGATGCTACCCGCTTTCGTCAAATTGTGGGTGCTCTTCAGTATCTCACTTTTACGCGCCCAGATATTTGCTCTGCTGTTAACAGAGTCTGTCAGTTTATGCATGCTCCTACAGATTCTCATTGGGCTGCCGTGAAACGCATCTTGCGTTATCTTCGGGGTACAACATCACATGGCTTACACATTACTTGTAGTTCTTCTTTTGCCTTACATGGTTTTACAGATGCAGATTGGGCAGGCAGTGTTGAGGACAGAAAATCTACGGGTGGTTACCTTGTGTTTTTTGGTCAGACGCCGATTTCGTGGAAATTCGGTAAGCAACGCACAATTGCTCATTCTTCTACTGAAGCTGAGTACAAAGCCTTAGCTGATGGCACTGCTGAGGTTATCTGGCTTCCGTACTTATTAACAGATCTCCAGATTCCGTCTGCTTCTGCTCCTATTATCTGGTGTGACAACCTTGGTGCCACTTATTTGTCTGCGAATCCTATTTTTCATTCTCGCACAAAACATGTTGAGGTCGATTATCATTTTGTCCGAGATAGAGTTACAAAGAAGGAGATTCAGATTCGATTTATTTCCTCCCAGGATCAACTTGCCGATGTCTTCACTAAGCCACTTCCTACTTCTTCGTTTACTGCTTTTCTTTTTAAGCTTCGGGTTGATCCTCCACCCTCAGCTTGAGGGGGCACACTACAAGATTTAACAGTTTTACCGACGGAATTTTTCCGTCGGTGTAAGACACATATTCCATCGGTAATTATATTACCGACGGAATCAAAGACGGAAATGATCCGTCGGTGAATCGTTCGTCGGTAATGTTTTGTCCGTCGGTAAATCCGTTGGTAATAGAATTACCAACGGATTTACTGACGGAACAGACGCGTCGGTAATAATTTTTTTATTACCGAGGGATTTACCGACGGAATTACCGACGGATTGACCGACGGATTTACCAACGAAAATTCCGTTGGTAAATCCGTCGGTAATTATTGAAAAACATTTAAAAAAAATTCATTTTATAAAATTATAAAATAATTAAATTAACATAAATTAACACTGTATAATATATACTCAAAATGCTTGGAAAAAAAAATAAGAAAATCAATTCAAACAAATTTGCAACAAATAAATAAATAAAATAAAAAAATTAATTCAACTACAAAATTAATTCATATGAAAAAAATGAAGTTGCAATTGCTAAAAATTTAAAAATCCTATAAATAAATCTACTAAAAATTGATCTCATATGAAAAAAAAAATCTCACAACAACATTTATACAATTATTAAGAACAAAAACAATTAAAAATAAAATAAAAGACAAATATAGTGAAAAAAATCATGAAAAAGGAAGAAAAAAGAAAAATCTTACCTTAATGTAGTTGCAAGTGAAGCTAAGAAGAGAAAAAAAATTTCATTAAGCATATTAATTAAAAAAAAAACTAAGAGGATAAAAGAAGAAAGAAGAAGAAGACATACCCAAGCATGGAGGAAAAGAGAAGGAGATGAGGAGAGAAAAGAAGAGAAAGAAATAGATAAGAAATGATGTTTTTTACATAAAGTGAAAAAGAAGAAGAAGAAGACATACCTTAATGATGTTTTTTACATATAGTGAAGAAGTAGAAGAACAAGAAGTAGAAGAACAAGAAGAAGAAGAATAATAATAAGAAACAACTCTGTCTCTTGTGAAATAAGGGCATTCAGGTTTTTTATTGGGACGATTTACCGACGGACTTACCGACGGATAATTAAATATTAATATTTTTTAATTATTCCGTCGGTAATTCCATCGGTAATATTTAATTTAAATTTTCAATTTCCTAAAATTTTTTCAGAAATTGCCAAAAAATTACCGATGATTTTTCAATCCGTCGGTGATTCCGTTTGTAATATTTAAATGAAAATTTTAAATTAATTGAATTTTTTCAGAAAACCGCCAAATAACACCGACGACTTTTCAATCCGTCGGTGATTTACTCTCTGGAAAATACCGACGGAATTTTCCGTCGGTGATTCCCTTTGTAATTAACATAATGAACAGTGTTCATAATTTACCAACAAATTTACCGACAGAATTACCGACGGAATTTTTTCCGTCGGTATTTCCGTTGGTAAAAATGACATGTCATCATTTTTTTTTTGCTTTGTTTTAATTTTTTTTCCCACGGTAATTCCCTCGGTATATACCGAGGGAATATTTCCGTCGGTAAAATCCCTCGAAAATTTACCGACGGAAATATTCCCTCGGTATTTCCGTTTGTATTTATCAATTTTCTGGTAGTGGCATATTATAGAATGTACTTATATAGGAAATATTGTAGACATACTCTTGTGTGGTAACCTCCACCATTACTATTGTATATTGCCCTACATATATATATATAGAAAGGGTTGGCTAACCATTATGTTAAGCCTCCCAATTATTCTCAACTATTGGCAACCACATGGCTCGAATCTGAGACCACAGGAGAGAGTAAACTTCTTGGTCTCAAACTCTTACCACTGAATCACTTACTAGACGGTTAAACATACAGTATCTTTGTATCAATGGAAAACTTGTGTGTGGATTGGATAGCAAATCAAGCTTCATAGTAGATGTTAAAGTTTTCTACTGCACTGAAGCTCCCGATCTGGTTGTTTGAAGCTAATGCTTGATGGCGTTCCTGGGGTTTTGATGAGTCTATGAAAGTGCATTCTAAATGCTCTGTCATTGGAATAAAATGCTAAAATGTGAATAGAAATAATAGAAATTAAAGGGTATTTTTTAATCGAGTTTCTATTTAATTTGATATACTATCAAGCTTCATAGGCGTGCTTTTTTCTTTTTAATTTTGATCCTTAAAGTTTTTTTTTTATATTTTTTTAATCCAAAACTTTATTTTCTTGACTTTTTAAACAGCAGCCTGGATAAACTTAAAGTAATGTTCTTTTTCTTAGAAACAGCCTAGATACACTTAAAGTATTTTAATCATAACTCTCCACTCACATATCGGATTGCTGTGATTCTTGATGCGTTGGAAAGGTATCGTAAAGGGCTCTACAAGTTAGCCCTCTGGTGAAAAAGGAGGGCTGCCTACTTTTGGAAAAGGGGCTGACCAGGTTTTATAATACCGCCAACAAACTTTCTTCTCTGACCTGTGATTTCTCTTCTTCTTTTTTTGGCTGAATACTGCTCAAGCAAACCAGCACTTGAATCTTGTTGGTGTTTTTGTTTTTATATATGTAACTATATATGGTTTGAATCTTTAAAGGAATCCATGATAAATAAATTGATCTTTCTCTCAGATTTTATAATCCATGCCTAGTGGAGAGTTCATACTAAATTAATACTGAATTCATTGTTTTCGTCTTCTCAAGACTCTTTGCTGTTTTAACTCCTTATTTTAGATTCACTCTTTTCTTTTCCAATTAATGGGACTGCCATTGATTTTTATTCAATGTTTTTCAACTTTTTTTTTCTTACAATGATTCAATGAATTAACTTGATCAAAAATTACCTGAATCTTTTTGAACAAAACAATAGAAAGTTCTGTCCCAAAATTTTTATTTTATTTACTTTTTGGTTTATGAATATGAGATAAAAAAAAATCAGTGAAAAACTCAGGAAAAAATAGAAAGTTATTGGTTGATAATTTTCGGATAAAAAAAACACAATCTCTGTATTAATGGAAAACTGGTGTGCAGATTGGGTAGCAAATCATACAGGTGTGTTTGAAATTGAAGTAATAGTTATGGTTTAAAATGCTTTTTGTTTAAAAGTATATTAAAATAATATATTTTTTATTTTTTTAAAATTATTTTTGATATCATCCTATCAAAATAATTTAAAAATATAAAAAAAATAAGTTTTAGTAAAATACAATTCAAAATTAAAAAAAAAATGATTTGCACAACGTACCGAACAAAACTTTTATAATAGATGTAGAAGTTTCCTACTGCACTAAAGCTCCCTCTTATTATTTGAAGCTAATGCTTGATTGCTTTCGTGGGGTTTCTACCCCCAGAATATGAAGTTATTTTCTAATTAAGGCTTTCTGCCCCTCTCTCTAATAAACTGAAAAACGACAACATACTTTTTCTAGCCCAGCAGTGGTTCCACTAGCCTTCTGCTGTCTGCCTAGTTGTGATATAAAACAATTTGAGTCCATATCTAAAGGAATAGCATATTTATAATGAGCTTCTATGATGATCAGATATTTGTAATCTTATTTGATGTGTGATTATGTTTCAAGATTTCAGCATCAATAGATTGCAAAATCTTATTGCTAAACGCTATCATCTAGCCCTTTCAAGCGAAGATGATGATCTAAATAGAGCTGTCAAATTATCAGAAAAATTAATAAAAAAACAAAAATGAATTCTCATTTTAGATAATTTGTAGAACAATTTTGAGCTATACAAAGTGGGAATTCCAGTCTCGTTGAAAGGATACAAGTTGATTATGCAACTCAATCATAAACGGTTTGTCATCAGATGGCTTACCACCACAAAATCAAAGTGAAGCCACCTTTCGGGGGAGAAGCTTGGACATAACATAACACTTTCACTAAAAGTGGAACGAATTGCAAAAGCTATTAATAGGGAATGTGCTGGTTTGCTTTTGAGAATTATTATAGTGGCAGGAAGCTTGAGAGAAGTGGATGGCCTACATGAATGGAGAAATACATTGAGAAAATTGGAATTTAGGGAAGTATTCAGAGGTTTAGTTATGATCACTTGGGTGTTTTAGCACTACAACATTGTCTCTTATACTGTGCATTATTTCCCGAAGATTATATTATTGACAGGGAGGGGTTGATAGGTTATTTGATCGATGAGGGAATAATTAAAGGGATAAGGAGCAGGAAAGATGCATTTGACGAGGGCCACACGATGCTTAATAAACTTGAAAGTATTTTAATCATAACTTTCCACCCACATATCGGATTGCTGTGATCTTGATGCGTTGGAAAGGTATCGTAAAGGGCTACAAAGTTAGTCTTTGATGAAAATGGAGGGCTGCCTGCTTTTGAAAAAGGGGGCTGCCTCCTCTGTAAAGGGGGCTATTTGGCATAAAGAAGACGTGTGGGAATTGCACTAGAGAGAGGGGGGAAAAAAAAGCACAGATGAGGAAAGGAATGACTAATACAGTGATGGGTAACTAAATTGTTCAGATTTCTAATTATTCTAACTCTTTTGTTTTATCATTCTCAATTTGTTGTTGAGAAGTATTCTTCTCCGCATTTATGCAGTTCAAGGATTCAGTCATGTTTTTTCTATTGAATGGATTAATCTTTGGATCATTTATTTACCTGTATTGATTTAATTTCTTTGCTTTAATATTGCTCCTTAAATACATTGTCGTCATTGGATTTTCTTAATAGGGATAATTAATTATTTAAAAGTAGTGAATGATTTTTCAAAAGGGTTATATTAATTTGGTTTAATGTTGATTTAATTATCTATATACCTTTTAAGTGGGAATTTTGGGAATTCAATTTCGAATTGAGTTATTCAACAAAATAAGAATAATTAAAATATCAAATGTCTTCAAGGGATTCCGACTATCTATCTGCTGTTTGTAGGATTTAAGTACTTTTTTCATAAGTCACTTTGCTTTATTTTAATCTGCATTGAAAATTAATTTTTGTTCTCTATTAAATCATTTTATATTTTCTTTAATTCTTTTAATTTGCTTCAATTACCGTGTTATTTATTTTTGGGTGGAATCAGGTTTCTACCACACAGAATGTGAGATTATTTTCTTAAGGCTTTCTGCCCTCTCTCTAGTAAACTAAAAAACGGCAACATACCTTTTCTAGCCCAGCAGTGGTTCCACTAGCCGGCAGGTAACAGTACGCTGGAGATATCTACTGCTGCTCAAAGTCCAAACAACAACGGTACTGCCAACACTGTTATGCCGCAATCAAAAAAACATAATTTGTTTTTATATTTAAAATTATGTTTGAGTGTATTTCAAAATCTGTTTATCTTGGAAAATTCTGAAATTGTTTGATTTACCGGAACTGAAAAGTATTTGCAGTGCAAAAATTGATTTACAATTCTCTTAGAGATATTACTGTAATGCATTGTAAGAAGGTGAAGAGGATGCCAATTTGTCTTCTTTTTTATCTCTCAATGGAACACTCATGACATCAAATAGAATAACTTCAAGAAAAACTAAGAAGGAATAGGAAGCTTACGAATAGTTAAGAGACGTATTCTAAAATTTAGTTTATTGTTTACCTTATATTTTTTTGCATCTTATATTTTTTATTTTAACCTAAAATTTTATTTTGTTTACCTTTTAGTTCATGAGTTTGAGATGAAAGAAAAAAAGAATCACACAAAAAAAAACTTGGGAAAAGATAAAAAGTTATTGATCGAACAACTTTCGGGCAACGAAAACACATACAGAGTATCTTTGTATCAATGGAAAACTGATGTGAAGATTGGATAGCAAATCAAGCTTCATAGTAGATGTTGAAGTTCTCCACTGCACTGAAGCCCCCTCTGGTTTTGATGAGTCTATGAAAGTGCATTCTATCATTGGAATAAAATGCTAAAATGTGAATAAAAATAATAGAAATTAAACAGACAAGTCAAGGCCTCCACACACTTGAGTATTTTATTTATCTGTATTGATTTAATTTCCTTTCTGTAATATTGCTCTTGAGTATATTGTTGTTGTCGTTGAATTTTCTTAATAATCATTTGCGTTATTTAAAAGTGATGAATGATTTTTCGAAAGGGTTACATTTAGTTGTGTTTGTGTTTTTATTTTCATTTGATGTTTATGAAGATGTTAAGTTTAGTTATTATCATAGAAATTGTGGTAATTAAATTAATATCAAAATCTAAATTAGTAGTCTTTGATGTTACTTAAATTAAATATTGGTGCGTAGCTTTTATTTATTTATTCATTTATTTCTAAATACTGACCTTAAAAAAATATTGATTCAGTGAAATTTTATTGATTCAATCAAACCAATCTAGTTCACATCTGGGCAAATTAATAAAAAAAATAAAATGAT
>Ga0325410_1007454_pt1 | contig 11953 bp, 7 predicted proteins | sample PopdelMetagenome_16_FD_206182 | JGI IMG/M metagenome (GOLD analysis project Ga0325410, IMG submission 206182) | Populus deltoides microbial communities from Bellville, Georgia, United States - Xylem-PdIQD-R3 | ecosystem: Host-associated > Plants > Phyllosphere > Stem > Wood/Secondary xylem... | reverse complement strand
TTCTCTCTCTTTTTATTGAATATCGTGTCCAGTAATTTTATAATTTGATAAAGTTGCAGGTGACAATTATGACTCGCGAATCACAAAAGTCATTTGTGACTATCTAAATTATGCTATTTTTAAATATTTTTACACTATTTTATTTTATCAATTTTTTAAACTATGTTAGAGTCCGATAAAAACTTCATAATTCTATGCCAATAACATTCCCTAATACACTTCTTAAGATTACTTTATGAATAAAAAGTCAAGGCCAATTCCCAAGACCAAGTTTTAAAGTAACAACCCATTTCTACACCAATTGCAACACTACTTTTCTTGCCATTCTTTTAGTTTTAGATATGGTTTTATTTGGAGCTTTATATAGAAGGAAATGTTGTACTCTAATATGTTGAGATGAAATGGGTGAAATAAAGTTATTAGAACAAAAAATTGTTTAGATGATTGCATATAAGGTAAACGTAATAAATGAAAGGATGAAAGAATCACAAGATAGACATAAGAGCTATATTGATAATTGAATGAAACCACTAGAGTTCAATGTGAGCGATTAAGTATTCTTGAAGATCACGCCCTGAAAGAATATTATTCATTTCAGGAATAAGGGTAAACTAGTACCCACATATATATATATATATATATATATATATATATATATATATATATATATATATATATATATATATATATATATCGGCTCTTTAAAATGACAATAAGAACTGGGTCATTAGCATTAACTCCTTATTTGTCTACCATACATGATGTGTTTTAATGTCACAATACTCTGAAGGTTGGAGAGGATTCAACACTCGAGATGAAATCAATAAAGATTGTAAATTGAAGTATAAAGAAACTATGAAATAAAAAGTATCCCTGATTAAAGTGATGTGGAGGAATTCATAAATAAAAAAGAAAATATGGGAAAAAGAGTTAGAAATGAAAAAGAATCATCTGAATTTATTTTCAAATGAAGGTCTAAATTTAAATTTCAAGGACAAATCTTAAAAGGGAGGAAAATATAAACCCAACCTGAAATCTTTATCCATATTAAATTGTGTAAATCCAAAACTGGAAAATAATAAAGTAAAAGGAAAATTTCCTAGAATATTAGTGGACATGGTGTGTAGAATTTTGATAATAATTTGTTCATTAATATTAAATGAGGATAAAATATCTATATATATTCTCTTTTTAGTTTTTCATTTTCTTTATCAAATTAAGCTTCGATGAAAACAAAAAATTCCCCTTTTTTTAAGAAATATATCAATAAGAAAGGGGGGAACCATGCTATAATTTCTTTCAATGGAATTTAAATTCCTTTTTCTTTAACAAAAAATAATTTAATTATTTTTAAAATTAAATAAAGAAAATTTGAAGAGTTCAGACCATATATTTTAATAGTATATTTATCTCAATTTTCAGGCTCGGTTTTTTGAAATATCCTCCATTTGTTTATGACACATGTTGATTGCCCAAATGATGAAAATCTTCCAATAAAGATAATAATTCTATTACAATAACGTCCTACCATTGGCGGGAACCTTTATGAAAAAAGAAAAGAAAAAAGAATGGTACAATGGCTGTACAGTCGAAATTAATTAGCATAACTGCTTGGTTCGAAGAATCAAGTGTCTGAAAATATCTCGTAAGGACAGAATAAAAACGTGGTGAAATTAAAAATACATATTGTGGGCATTCCGATATTTAATATCAAATTGCATATAATTAATGCATGCATCAAACGGCTAAACCACCTGTCTCCTCCTAACTGATTTCGGCTGTGGCAGAAGAGAATTAAATCATAAATAAATTGTTTTTGAAAATAGTTTTTTTAAATGATTAAAATGTTTTTATTTTATTTTTTAAAATTTATTTTCAATATCAGCCCATTAAAAAAACTTAAAAAATTAATTTAAAATAAAAAATAATTTTAGATTCTAATAAAAATAAATAAATAAATCACAAACCCGTCATTGCAAAATTAGGACAACGCAATTAGACAACGGAAACTTTGAGCGGTGATTTATATATTTGATAAAAAATAGCATTCAAAATTATAGTTTTAAAACTCGACGGGTTGATCTAGGATTGAAACCATGCCGGGTTGAAAAAAACAAGGAAAAGAAAAACCTGGCGTGATCGGCTGGTTGACCTGACAAAACCCGGTCAAAAACCAGTATTTTTTTTAACTAAACGATGTCGTTTTAATTTTTTTTTTTAAAAATTAACTCAAATAATTTGATCAAAACTTGAAACCTGAACCTTGTACACCAGATCTAAAACCTATTTTCAGAACCCTTGAAAAGGAAAGACGGCTAATCATATTGTATCGTGGGAGAATATATCCGCGTGCTTAATTATGTCCATGTTAATTTATATTATAAGTTATAAGAACTGACAAAATAAACTAAGGTTTTTGCATATCACATGTGCATGTGCATTCTGTCACCTGTCATTATAGACTTAAGCAATGATTTTTTTTTTTATCAAACTTTTTCCCTCCTCGATTGCATCATTTTGTTTGATATTTTATGTATTTTGTAAGCCAGTAGCCTTTTTGTATTTGGCTCTCACAAGGATTTAAAGATTTTTTTTCCAGATTTTAAAATTGATTTTAAGGAGATAGATTTTAAATTTTCTAGCTGTGAGATACATTTTAAATAAAAAAGGACCAAACTGAAACATAAAAAAACCATGTGGCTAATTACAATGTGGCAGAAAAAAATACATTTTGGTCCACCTAGTTTCTTTTGACTCCCTTCTCAGTTTACATCCAAATTTCATTTCTTTTTTAATTTTTTATTACATGGTTTGAGAGAGAAGGTATTTGGAAAACTAGAGAAAAGAAAGAAAATTGTTAGTTTCCATGTTCCAACAATAAAAAAAATCGATCTCAGTATCGAAGAAATTCATTTGATGAGAGAAATTTCACTGAGATTTTTTTTGCTCTTTAAATTGTTAGAAAACATAGGTTGAGTCTCAATAGTTTTTTTTATACATGTTGATTTTTTATTTTTTAGTTGATTAAATGATGATTTGGGATCGAAAATGGATTTATTAAAGTCTTTAAAATGTTTTTTAGGAGTTTTTAAATAAAAAAAGATTTGAAATGAGTTTTTTAAGCGGTGACAATTGAAAACCCAACTTTTAAGCCATAACCAGTGGTAAAATTTAAACCAGCAGACAATGTATCACTTGATATCTTTTAACGTAAAAAAAGGGGCTAGGCGCACAAGACTATTAATTCTTGCAAGCCCTCGTATGCTTTCCCTTCCTTTTTGGGCAAAAAGAGGATAAGTTAACCGTACAAAAATATTGACTCATTTAGGTTGGTATCTATTAAGTTGAGATTAAGTTGTCATCTTTAATGTCGAGGGATGAAATTATTTCAAAATCCTTAACTTCATGAAATAACTCTTGACTCTTATTTTCTATACAAGTAGGTTTCCAGACAATAAGATATAAAATCATTTTAAAATTTAATTAATATCAAAGATGTGAAGCACGACATCAATTAAAACATTATATCATTTTTACAACCACAACATTTAAATAAATATCTTATTTTGAAATCATAACATCAATTAAAATTCTCTTGATATTTATACATCATGTTTTTAAAGTATAACAAGGTTAAATTATACCATTTTATCAATTCCATTTCAAAAAAATGTCATTCCTCCACAATTTGTCCGTAGCCAACTCAGCCTCTTGAGCCATTGACAAAACTTTTGTACTGCAGCGGCATGCGCATGCAATAGCAACACAATTCACTTGGCTTTTATTTGATCAATATTGCATTCAAAATCTCAAAGTGTCAACTTTAATTTTTCACTTGGCTTGCCAACTTATATTTTTTCTCGAGCAAGAAATTTTTTACAATGGCTTAGAGGTGACCGTTTCTGGACAAAAAAAAAAAACATAATAGTACCATTTCATAAATGCACTCAATATTAGGCCTTGACCGATAAAGTGAAAACTAAAGGTAAAAGTACAGACTTTTGCAATTATGGAGACCTGAAAGAATGTGAAAAGGTGTTCATGGAGCTTTGAGAAGCCATGGGCTCCTTGGGTAGTACTCTTCGAGTCTTGAGAATCTTTTCGAGCCATCCCCACTTAAGTCAGCCTCTGTTAAGGCTTTTTCCATATATGATATCAATCAGATTAAAGTGAAAAAAAAGGAACAGAAAATTCTTTCCAGGTACAGTCATTTTTTAATTTAATTTAACACATTGAGAGTTGCTTTTCAAGTTTTCATCCAGCCAATCTGTCGATGTTTTGTTTTAGTCCCTGAAATGCGATCTTGATCTGCTAATCTTTTGAGGTGAAAAACAAAGTGATGATTGATTTCCACAGCACTTGTTCGAGAGACAGTTCACTCTACCTCGTCCATTTCCTTGGCTATCCAAGAGATCTTTAGCTCAGCCTATTAAAAGTTCAGCACTTAAATTTTAAGAGTGTAGTTCAACCAGTGAAAATCCTGTATTTGCTTTTAAAAATTAGTAATTTAACTGCTATAAATTTTAAAATCACTAAAAATTTACTAATTGTTAACTTAATAATATTAAAAAATTAATTAAAATATACATAAGCTGTCCGAATAGCTATAATTTATTTTAAAAAAAAGTTCAGACTTGAAATTGAGAAATTTAAAGCAAACTTCCATCGAAAGCAAAATATTATTGCTATATCCTATGCCACACGGTTCTCTAGTGTTTTCAGATAATGCTGGGCATCTTCTCTCCATAGATGGAATACGGAAGCTAGATTTTTTTTCAATGGAATTACATGAGATGATACCATGATAGGCCTGAAAGCTTCGTGTCAGATGTAGAAGATGAGTCAACCTGACACGTGGATGGATGTTCTAGCAAGTTGTCCTCTGGGCATGGTCGCTAAAGATGATTGGCTTTAGAAACTGGATCCTGATCTCTGGCAGAGTTCTTAGAAGGAAGCCAGCAATCATCACATTTCGTCACAAATATACACGTCAAAACCAGCGCCATACTGCTTCTGTAATGTCCTTTTCTTTTTCCTTCCTGTCGCCTGCACATGCTAGGCTCGGTTGTTAGATTAATGTGGTCGTTGTGTGGACAAGGCAGAGAGGCACATGGAAACATGAATGTAAATCCCACAGTAAGAGCCCAGCTAGGATGCATACAATTGACTCTTTCCTCTCCTGTCACTGCTCTACCCATTTAGAAAATGTTGATTAATAATTTGCGAATGCTGGGATTTTCCCGCGTGCACGAAAAATCAAAACTTTTGTTTAATGGTTGATGCACAACTCGTATAGAATGACACCTGTGTTTAATAAATGCACAGCCCATGTTCTTCATGATATTGCGTTGTGAACAGGGTTTGGTAAATTTTTTTAAAAAATTAAAATTAATTTTTTTATATTTTTAAATCATTTTGATGTATTTTTAATTTTAAAAAACTTTAAAAAATAATTATTTTTACATTCTCAAACAACTCTATCCGAACAAGCAAAAATAACATCATAGACTGCCTTTGCATGCGTGATTTATTTATTTGTTTTTGTACATGTTGTCATCCTAGCTAGAAAAACAACATGGGAGGTTAGTTATTAATAATTTTAAATTATATTTATTTGTAAATATATTAAAATAATATATATTTTTTTATTTTAAAATTTATTTTTAATACACCTAGTCAAAACAATCTAAAATTATAAAAGAGTTTAATTTAAAACAAAGGAGGAAATTAAAAATATTCTCATAAATTCTTTTTGAATGCAAAAACAAATTCCAACTTATACCTGATCTAACCATACCACTGCATGGTCAAATAAAAATGGCCAGTCCCTTGGTCTGGAAGTTTTCCAGGTCCTCGTTGTGGATTAGTTCTTGCTGGATCTGATAGAAATGACTCATTCTGATTATTTTTTGACCAGAACACCAGGGAAAAAGGCGGTCCTGGACGTTGTGTCAGGTCAAAAGTAGCTCGCCTTTGAAAAATAAAATAAAATACTAGGGGCTTGCATGGGCGGGTCGGGTCGATAAAAAACCGAAGAAGTTTCTCCAGACTACTATTTATCACCAAGGAAGAAAAACAATGTCGCTAGCTACATCGAAGAAAAGTCCATGAGGCCCAAGGAGCCACCTGATTCATAAATAGAAAACTCCACGAGGCCGGAGGCCCAACGAAATTACTTCAGACTACTATTTATTATCAAAATATCATTTTAATAATCCGTAAACGTGTTTTTCTAAGTTTTGATTTTTTTAAATATTTTTGAATTATTTTCATGTGCTGATATAAAAAATTATTTTTAAAAATAAATAAATATTATTTTAATATATTATTTTTAAATTTTTTTTTTAAAAAATAACCGCTATTATATTTTTAAATATTTTTAAACCTGACATTAAATTAACGGTAACGAAAGAAATGAAAAAAATGTGAGGGTACATTGGTGTATCCTCTTTTCTATACAACTCCCAACCATAAAAAAAAAACAGATATTATCTGTGTCATTCATCGAAATAAAGGGAAAAGAAAGGCATGTTCTGTTTCCACACCTTCATTTCTTTCAGAAAAATCCCACTACAGTTGTCCCTTAATATGGACCGTCATCAACGGATAACAATAATGTATAAAATATTGCCATAAGCCTGCGATTTTCATGCAGAAGAATATGCCACGTACTACTTATAATTACTAGAAACAAGACATTTTAAGACTCGACCACCCCTAGAATTGAGGCTTGAAGTGACACCGAGTGCTTAACGTCACCAATATGAAGACTATGTTCTCCCATTGGAATTCTTCGAATTCCAGATCCGTCGACAACGCTCAGGGATTTGCAAACATGAATGTTAATTCCCACTCTTTGCTGTGTCCCTGCTGCAACATGCACTTTTTCGAAGGCCACTAACTGTTTGTGAGGAGCCCAATGTCTTGCTGGTGGTCTAGAGTAGACTAGCAATGTGTGAGTCCCATCCATGGAGCCAATGTTTTTCACATCTACTTGCATTCCTAAAGAGAGTCTGCTACATCTAGCATGTGTAACTCTGATTGCCTTCCCTGAAATGGTTGCGTTTCCGGAGCCATGGCGGTGGCCATCCAGGGGTACCGAAACCATCGTCGGTGCACTTGCTATGGTATGAACAAAATTTGTGTAGCTTATTCCATGACCAAATGGGTACACCACTTTACCTTTGTAGAACCTATAGGTTCTTCCAGGATAGCCCTTTGATTTGCTTGATCGCATGGCCATGTTTGTCATTGGCAGATTTGTGATATAATCTTGTGGGTACCATGTCATAGGAAGCTTGCCTCCTGAAAAAAATAAAAAAATAAATTCCCTGTTACATTCCTGATGAAATGAACCCAGTATGAAATTCGCAGGAGTTCTACTAAAAGCAAACCTGGGTTTGTAATTCCAAACAAGACATCAGCAATGGCTGCTCCTCCAGCTTGGCCTGGATAGCCAGCCCATACGATGCTCCCAATTTTTGGATCATTCTCAGCGAAAGACACATCAATGGGCCCGCCAGACATTAAGACCAATATAGTCGGGCCCTTCGAGGCTGCGGCGATCTTGGATACGAGCTCTTGCTGGCGTCCAGGTAGAAGAAGCCCAGTCCTATCTCTGAATTCTGCCTCAATAGATTGGTCAAGCCCCATTACTAGAACTGTTGCATCCGCCTGCCGGGCTGCGTCAATTGCTGCGCTGAATTGCTGGTCACTAACACAGGCAACATCCGCACAACCTTGCCGGTGAATTGTCTGGGCATATCTCTGTATCCCTTGAAGGGGTGTTGTGTATCCACACGCCAAACCTAGTGTATACACCACGAGTAAAAGAGTTAGTTATCAATGTATGTAGATGGTCTAAATAATTCTCTCAACCAGGCTCAATAACGCTTACCAGCATAATTGCCAATCATAGTAGCAGTGACATTCGAATTAGGGCCAACGATGGCAACGGAGAGATGCCGGCGAGTAGATAAAGGCAATGAAGGACCATGATTCTTGAGAAGAACAATGCCTTGTCTAGCCGCTTCAAGGGCAAGCTCTTGGTGAGCTGGGGTGCACACATCGTTCGGACCTAGGTTCCCATATAGCTGTGATGATGGCTCACCATCGAACATCCCCAGCCTCATCTGGACAGTTAGTGTATTAAGCAATGCGTTATTTATTTCAGCCTCACTCAGCAAGCCCTTTTTTACAGCATCCTCCGTGTGTTGACCCAGGAATGGTCCACAGTCCAAATCTAAACCTGCAAGATATTAACATTGACCTGTTACTATTTTTTTTCATCATCAGAACACTAATGTTTACACATTACTACTAATTAATCTAAGCCCGAGCTTAATCAGTAAGTCCAACATATTTTCTTTGACAAAAGTTTTTTTTTTTTAATTTCCATGTTCATATTGGACTCGAGTAACGAAACAAAGGCTACTTGCCTGCTTTAATAGCATCCGAGGCTGCTTCTTCCGGGGTTGAAGTATAGTGTTGCTGCCCATAATAAACTCCAACAGAGTCACAGTCTGAAACAATGTACCTGTGAATGGTAATTGCAGATAGATTGCAAGAGTTAATTGTATATTACATGATCATGTGATTAAAGCCATCAACTTATATAGATATAAACAGCATGGCATTTTGAATTTGATCATACCCATCAAGTCTCCACTGACCACGTACAGTTTTCTTTAGCAGATTTGGGTCAGCACACGTGGGGATCCCATTCACCTGATTGTAAGAGCACATAACACTTGCTACTTTGCCTTCCTTCACACACATCCTGAATGGCACATCAAATGTATCCTCCATGTCCTGCTTGCTTACCTGATAATTAACCCCTCCCCCACGTGAGATGAAGAAAGGTAGCATATGGCACGTGATCAGCAGTGAGAATTACCGGTGGTATTTGTTTCCGTACCGTGTGTGATTAATGATCTATTAAGTAGTGTGATAAAATATGGACGAAACTATATTTTAGCTAATTAATACACGTTATAGTCTTACCCAATACTTCGGTGGTATTTCCTACTTCTTCTTTTAATAATGAATAATAAATTAAAAAAAAAAACATTTTTTTTAAAAACACGGTACAACCGTGAAAACAATCACTGCCTTTAAAGTCAAGAAAATGGATGAACAATCATATCGCGTGTAAAGACTCATGATGCAAAGCAGCAGCAAATACACGTAGAGATCAAACATTAATTTACTGTACCTCAGCGTTAAAGTGGAACCGATCAACCCCGTTCCAGTTATCGAGGTCGTAAGCCGTGAAGTGCTTACAACAAGCAGCGACCTTTAGCCGGTTACCGTCACTTCCCTGTAAACCTCTAACGTAGCTTGCAGCATATTTACCAACTACAACCGGATCTTCACCGGGAGTCTCCTGTCCACGACCCCACCTGGGGTCTCTGAATATGTTCACGTTTGGACTCCAATAGGTGAGCCCAGCTACCCCTCCATTGAACATTGCTCTTGCTTCATCAGACACAACCTGCACCGTAAACGGGTTTGTTTTTATATTTTATAAAATTTATACAGTACTATATTGGCTGTGTTTTTTTCTTCAAAAAAAAAAAAAGGGCCAACTTGCCTGACATTATACGCATTTGGTAAAGAATGAATCCACAAATTCAGATAATTAAAATTAATAATTTTTTGTTACTACTTTTTTAAAAGACCGTAATATTATATATCTTTTTGTAGATCTTTAATGCGGCACAGTAGCTATTGACGAGATGCAATAAAGAGAGGTGGCTACATCATTGAATTTTGTGGAGAAGTTTTTATTTTTTTTCAACTAACACACACACTCAGAGAGAGACACATACAAAAGCAGTTTGTTTACATTGGTTCATGTAAGACGCGTCCCTGCATTTTTTGTATGGGCTCCCGAGCAAATTGTATAGCAGAGCTGACACATGATATGCATGGTTGCAAATCTTGGTGAGGTTTGCATGCTATAAGGGCTGCCTTTCCATATGGAACAAAACTGACTGTTCTATTCAGCTCATATGTACAAGGTAAACAAAAAAGAAACAGAAGGTTCTCTGTGGATAGAATCCCTGTTATGGCTTTAAGTATCCGTCTTACTTTGATATATATATATATATATATATATAGTCTAATTAATGATTTAATAAAATCCAATCAAGGTTAAAAAATCTCACCTGTCCAATAGCCTCCCACAAAGTTGCATTGAAAGAAGCAGCGGTAGTGATGACTTGAGGGAAGCTAGTGGCCACAGGGAAGGCTCCACCAAACTTGGTCCCTGGACCCACATTGGAAACTCCATGAAGAGCCTCAGACCACCACTCATACCCTTTAATCCCCAGCCGTGGAACTGCCGCAGCATTGTTCACTAGCAACCCAACCTTCTCCTGCAATGTCATTCTTCCAATAAGGTCATTAACTCTCGTTTGTATTGGCAACTTCACCTGGCAAAACGGCAAATCTCTCTTAGTTCCATCTTTTGGGTCGCAAGCAAAAGGGTCCAGGGCTTTGCTGGTTTGCAAAGAAACACCCAAGAAAAGAACCGAGAGAGTAATTATGAAGGATGTGGGCATGGCGGTGCAATCCACTTTGGAGAGATATGGAAACGTTTTTCAATGGGGATGGAGAGCAAGGGAAGTGAATGTGTAGAGTATATATAGCTGAGGTGAATTACAAGTTCGTGATAGGAATGGGAGTGATGACGTAGGAGAACAACTTCGACGATAAGAGTACTTTTAACTGTTTTAAAGAATAAGTGAGGCTTTTAATTTATTTCTTTTTTTGTGGTGCGCCGGACAGTATAAGGTGGTTGCGAACACAAATCATAAGTGAATTTACCTGCCATTTTGAAGCTCGGAGTGGGGTATTTTGTGTAAGATTACACGTGGCTTGTTTCTTTTGGTGGTTCGGAATCCATGAATTTTAGGTCCAAAATATGGGCATCATTAGAATGAGCCGATCAGGTGGGAGTTGGATCATCCACTTGACGTTTAATGGTATACATGGGAGAGCGGTCCAATTATGTCTCCTTTTATATATATATAAATTAAAAATTTTAATGTTTTAAAATTGTTTTGAATTTCTAATATTAAAAATAAAATTTGGAGAAAATTAGGCGTGTGTTCGGTTTCAAGTATTTTTATAAGGATTTCCAAAGCATTTACAAGTTGAGAATACATGAAATTGATTTGGTTTTTTGAATGTTTTCAGGTATTTTTATATAAAATTGTCAAAATTAGAGGAAAAGATTCGAAAGAATCAAATTGATATTTCTTGAGCAGAAATCACCTTTGCAAAGACTACATAAACGCGCGCGCACTGTCTTGACATCTAGAGCAGGGCAATTAATAATCGGAGGGCTGTCACGATGTTCAACTTGGTCGGTCAGTTGCAGGTTGCTGGCAGCTCTAGCTTCGCTTGGAAGAGAGGTCAGATTAACTCAGGAACTAATCAGCTTAACCCTTATTGCTTTGCCAGATGGAATAAAAAGCATTACACTTTCTTTAATTTCTTGGATACGAAATAATTTAAGTTATTCCCTTTAATTAAACCAACCAATATTCACATGAGAACTAAAGCAACTTTTTCATCCAACAAACCTGGAACTAATTAACTATGAAACTTAAAATTAAAAATATACTAAAAAAAAATAATGTTTCCGTGTAGAAGTTGTAAATTTTACTAATTTTTTTTACTGTAATGATGGTAAAATTATAATTTTTGGTTTGTTTGTTTATAAAAAACAAGTTTTTTTGTATTTTTTTCTTTTTTATGCCTGATATTTTTATTATTTCCACTGAGAATCTATTTCACGTTTGAGCAGTGCCTTGACAATACTGCATTATTTTATTTATTAATCTCAAAAAATCAGATTGATGATTTTTCAATTTTCTCCATGAAAGCAACCGATGGTTCAATTGGGCGGTTGGGGTTATCGACAAAGGTATCTAGAAAACGACTT
>Ga0325410_1007451_pt1 | contig 11956 bp, 5 predicted proteins | sample PopdelMetagenome_16_FD_206182 | JGI IMG/M metagenome (GOLD analysis project Ga0325410, IMG submission 206182) | Populus deltoides microbial communities from Bellville, Georgia, United States - Xylem-PdIQD-R3 | ecosystem: Host-associated > Plants > Phyllosphere > Stem > Wood/Secondary xylem... | reverse complement strand
ACGATCGATTTTATCTTCTCTTTTTCTGTTTAAATATGAGCAATTATTCTTCGTATCTGGTTCACACATGGATATCTATTTTATATACAGACACCTCTCAAAGAGTTGATGGGTGGAGAAAGTACTATAGTACAGAATCAGGATATATAACTTGATTAATATTACAAGAAAAATCTATAAGTTTTTCTTTAAAAATAGAAAAACCCTTATGATTGGTGTACGACCTTATCCCGTTGTTGATGAGAGTATTTATTTTCAGAAAGACTCTTTTATATATATATATATATATATATATATATATATATATTATAATAATAGATTCAATAGGTTGATTGAAAAATGGGATGGCATTGATTTTTTTTTCTTTTCCCTCACGTAGAGGCAGTCTTGGGCGAATTATAAATTCATCTGCAAAGCTCCTAGCTAATAAATTTAACAGTTTTATCAATAATTGTTTTTAAAATATTTACATTAATATTTTATCTATAGTTATTTTACTGATAGAATCACAAACAAAAACTATCAATTAGAAAAATGCTTGCCAGTAAATTCTACTATGTTGGTAAGTCTGTCGCTAATAAATTTACTGATGGTTTTACAAACGGATCATGCGTGCTAAAAATAAAATTATTCACTTCAATATATCGGTAATTCCCTTTGTGCTATTTAACATATCACCGATAGGATAACCGTATGTAATTTAGTCAATGAGTTGCAGAGGCATTTGCAGTAATTCTTTTCAAACTCTCTAGAATATACCAACGGACTTATTCTATCGGTGAGCTAATAATTGCAATGGCATTTATTGTAATTCTTTTCCAAGTCTCTAGAATATACCGATAGACTCGGTCCGTCGGTAACCCGGTCAGTAAAAATTTAAAAATAATTTTTAAAACAATCTATTAAATAAAAATAGAAAAAAATTAAAAAGATAAATTAATATACAATTCAAATATTTAAAAGTAAATTATCTTAACATAAAAATCAAATATTTATTACAAATTTATATGTTCAAATACAATAAAACTAGAACAGAGGCGGCGTTCGAGAAGGAGAAGGTTGGTCGTCCCCGAGACCATGAAGCATTTAAGGGGGTGTCCATGTACCATACAACTGTATCTCATATCTATGACCATTCGGTGAAGTTCTTCATAATCCGCAAAGAGTCACTCATATTTTTCATTGTGATGGGTCATATGTTCTTGTACTCCTTAATCTAACAAGGCCGCGAACTCTGGAGACTAAGTGCTCAGGACCAATTGCAAGCACTCAACGGTTGAAAGGGTATGGGTCGTCCGCAAGTTCTTAGTCATAGTATTAGAGAGCCCATGCACCTAATTTTTATTGGGTCCACCGGACGATCCTACCTCCAACCACAAATTCGAATCGATATTCGGGTGGGTCAAAGGATCATCCATGTATCTCTCCTTCAACCGGCTGTTATATGTCTCCTGGAAATAAAAAAATAAAATCATCAAATTCAAGTAAATAATAACTTAAGAAGAAAAACGGTTGAAAACTAATATACCACAAAATATTGAGCTCGACTATCAATGAACTGCTGCACCCTTTTTTGGAAGTCATCACTTCGCACGTGTGTTTTTACAAAAAGCTACATTGAACTTAGCTCACGTCGAAGAGCCATAGCTTGCAAGATAAAAATGTTGTTAGTTAAATATATTTATAAAAAACAACAAATTAAAAATGGGTGTAATTAAAAAAAAAAATCTTACCATCCACTTTGCATGCGAAATCAACGGAACAGAGCCGCTGGTGTGAGTGGTAACGGAACCATGAATTTGCCATCTCTGGTTTCCCATACTGGATTGTGATCGTCACATGAAACGCTTGGACATCACGTGTTGAATGTATTCCGCCTAATATAGTCTCCGAGATGTATGGTGGCCTGAAATCCTTCTGAATCGTCACGTCATTCCAGCCTGGTAGATTGTTTTCTTTTGTATATTTTTAGATTTGTTTTACACTTTGTACCAAAAATCACACAACCTATATGGTACAAACGAATTATCTATAAGTAAATGACAAATAAAATTTTAATATTTGGAATAAAAAAATTATCATGATTTCGATGTTACCTAGTTGCAGTGTGATTCTCTCAAACCCTTCTCACAACATTATCATTTGTTTTATCCTACTCAAGTTTTCCCCTGCAGTAAAAAAAATATAAAAGTTAGTAATTTCAATAAAGTAAACGAATTAACATAATAAAAAAATTAAGTTAATACTAACCTTAAACCATGAAAATCATGTATCGACCTGCGGTTTCCATTCAAGATGTTTGGAAACCTGACTCTATTGAAATAATAGAATTTTTATCGATGATTTAAATGTCGATGTTATTATTTTGGCAGACTGAATGTTTATGAACCTAAAATTGGATAAATTTAATGAAATATTATTTGTTCAAAAATTAGTACCATGTCATTGTCAAAGCAAAACAAACTTACATTGAAAGGTCATCCTTTCACTGCGCCTCGTACTTGTGGGTGAATGGATCTAGCTGTGAAGGTACCCCTTCTATATTGCAGCGTTGCACTCGACGAGGCAGCGTCGTGAGTTGATGTATATGCCTCAGGTGCCTCTTCTTAGTCGGTATTAAATGACTTGTGGTTGTCATTATCATTGCCAAAACAACTAGTAGTGATCTCTTGCTCATGACGTGCAATTGATTTTCCCTTAGGCATTTACACAAATTTACAAAAACAAAACAAACAATTTTGATATTTTTTGAAAACAAACATTTGGCAGTACCCCCTTATATAAGAACCTACCCAAAAATTTTAATCCTGCAATTAGACGTATATGCCACAAACTAGTTGATTTTATTCAATTTCTATCAACAATGTTGAATAATTTAATTTCGTACAAAAATCTCATTTTCTACATGATAATATTTTTTATCATAAATTTACTAAAATTTATTTAAATGGAATACATACAATATAATAATTAAAATTAATCCTATGCATTTAATAAATATTAACAAAAACATTAAACAGAGAAAATAACTAAAATTCAACAAAATAATAAAAAAAAAATATTTTAATAACAACTATAATTCAACACAATTATTTCTAAGTGCTAATACTTGTGATCCTAAATTCACAAAAACAATGCTCTAAATTGAATATAATACAAAATAATAATTCAATTTAATCCTATACATTTAATTAAAATTGAACAACAAATTTGAAAATAATAACTAAAAATCAAAAAAATAATGAAAACAATATTTCACTAACAACTAAAATTCAACACAACGATTACTTCATAAAATTATAAAGAACAAATAATTGAACAAAAACAAAGAAAAAAAATAAAAAAAATTCAAAAAACAAATAAGAAATAAGGAAGAAAACATTCTTACCTTAATGGCGTATTTAATTTCAGAGTTAAACTAGGTGTGGTAAAGAAAACAAAAAAAAATACATGTTAAAAAACCTTAAGAAATAAGAAAAATAAGAAGAAAATACTTCAAAACATTTACTGACAAATACCTGTTGATTGTATTGAGAAAAAAAAAAGCTTGATTTCTAGCCTTGATGTTTGAGAGACAGAATTGAAAAATAGACTAGAGAGAATACGAGAGAATAACTAAGTTTTTAAGCCAAGACAAGAAAATGAAGGTCTAGTATGCTCACGGAGCTTTTATATTAGATTTTACGGATTAAATTATCGACGAACAATTAAATATTATTATTTTAAAATATTATGTCGGTGATTTCGTCTGTAAAGTCAAATTGAAATTTTTGATTCGCACTAAAAATTCCTCTAGATTTTTTAATTTCGTCCATTATTCCATCGAAAAATAGTAAATAGTCAACAATCGAAAAATCGTTAATTACTAGCGCGTTGGAATTCGCATTTCGTTGGTGATTCCATTGGGAAACCTGTAAAAACATGCACCTTAGTAAAACAATAAGTGTCATTGTGTTGGAATTCATATTCCGTCGGTGATTTTGTTGGAAACATTAAAACTTTTTATTAGCATCACCAACTTAAGAAGGGGAACAATTCCCATCGCCTATAGAATATTCCGACAGACACAGATCATCAGTATACCCGTGTGCAATGAACACAATGAACAATACCAGGGTGAAAGGGAACAACTCTCATTGCCTTTTAAATATATTGACGGACACTACTCGTTGGTATACTCGTGTATAATGAATACTATAAACAATGTTAGGGTGAAGGGGAACAATTCTGATAGCCTCAAGAATATACCAAGAACCATAACTCGTCGGTATACCTGTGTGTAATAAACACCAAGAATAGTGTCATTATAAAGGGAAACAACTCTCATCACCTCTGGAATATACCGATAGACACTGCCCGTCTGTATACTTGTGTGTAATGAACACTATGAATAATATTAGGGTGAAGGGGAACAATTCCCATCACCTTTGGAATATACCAACGGGCTATGTCTGCTGGTATACCCGTGTGTAATGAATACAATGAATAGTGTCATGGTGAAGGAAAAGAGTTCTTGTCGCCACTAGAATATACCGACGACCATAGCCCGTCGATATACCTGTGTGTAATGAACATCATGAATAATGTCATGGTGAAGAGGAACAATTCTCACCGATATACTCGTGTGTACTGAGCAACCGTTTGTATTTCCATCGGTGTGAAATAATATCTAATGCCAGATTGTATCTATATTCTCAATTTATTCATCTTGTATATACTTAAATTGATAGATGCACACTCAACACAATAACACTAGTTCACATCATAATAATAAAATAAATATTTCTTTGTAGTGAATTTCATCCACAAATATTACATTATAGTTTATGGCATCACACTTTCGTGTTTTGCAAATTAGTCAAAATTATCTTCTTCTTTTTTAATTGACTCATCGTCAGTTCCATCACAATCTTCTATGTTGATTTCATCATTATCATCATCTTCATCGACTTGTGTATATCCGCTGGAGCTAAAAAAAACATTCAATTCCTCAACATCAACATCAACTAAAATATTATTGGCAATGTGAAAATTTGCATTTTCTTCTAAGTCAATTGAAGGAGAAACTCTATCTGGATCAACTAACTCACCAACTTGAAATACATCATCTCCCATATTTGATTCATTGTTCTCATTCTGAACAACCTCGACACGAACTCTTGGTTTGGTTTTCAATATGGATAACCAATCAACTCTTGAACAATCATTTCTAAAGAAAAAAGTGTATATGTAATAAACTTGCTGGCATTACTTGGCAAAAACAAAAACATCATTGGTGTTGCAAAGTTTAGCTTTTGAATTAATCTTAACCAAACCATGATGGGAATCTACTTTGATTCCTTTATCAATGGTGTCATACCAATATCATTTGAATAAAACTACTCTAATATGCTCGCTATGATACTGCAATTCAATTATCTCTTCTAATTTCCCATAATAGACAACTTCATACTCCGTAGAAGTCGACCCCTTAACACAAACCCCATTGTTATATGTCTTTCTACCCTGCCTATATTCTTCTGTATAAAACACGTGTCCATTGATGAAATACTCATTGTAGCACATCACTTTTTTTAGGACCCAGACTTAGTAAAGACAAAGTAACACTAGCATTCCTTCCCAATTTACAAACCTAGTACATGAAGTATAACCATGAACAGTTAATGAGAAATGTGCAATACAATTAAGTATTTTGATAGATAATAATAATTAAGCAGTACTTACATATGTACTGAACCATGTCAAAAATTATTCATCTTGTAATCAAAAGATTTGAGATTTGGTCAGCTGTGAGTTTTGGGATAATAAATATTGACGATGTTGCCTATGAGGTATTCAATAATGTATCAATTTAAATGCCGATATTATAAGAGATAAATTATTCATTAATAACATAGTTTAAGTAGTATACTTACTGAATAAAAGGTCTCAGTTTATCATAGTTAAATAGCATATAATTATGTGTTTTTCTTAATTCTATTTCAAACAAATATCTTCACCTGACAACATTTTTTGGTGCGGATCGTCCAAGATGGTAGAATATTGATAAGTTCCCACTCGAAGGCACTTCACACCATCGTCATGCTTTGGAATGCGATTGATTTATGTTCTTAATTAAGGCTCGAAATAGTATAAGATAAATGTTGACACCTCTCCAACAATATAGGCCTCACAAATTGAAGCGTCAACATGCGTCTTATTTTTAACTTTTGTTTTAAGGTTGAACATGTACCTGCATGGAATTAAATGAATGTTTCAAATTATAGAAAAAAATGACAATAAATTTTTAATTACATTACATGTGTAATCTCTAACCTCTCAAATGGATACATCCATTTATACTGGACTGGACCTCCAACTTTTACCTTAAATGGTAAATGTATGGATAGATGCTCCATCAAGTTAAAATATTATAGAGGGAATATCATCTTAAGTTTGCATATTTTCTAGATGATATTCATTTCAAACCTTTCAATGAGTTGTGTCTGCAACTTGTTGAAGCATATATCTCTAAAGAAATGATTAATCTACACAAGTGCATCTCATATCCTCTTTGATAATAAATCTCAATAAGCTAATGGAATGAGTATTTGCATAAACACGTGACAATCATGGCTCTTCATTCTATACAATCTGCAATCCTTCAAATTAACCAACCTTGATATGTTCAAGGCATGTTCATCAGGAAAACGCAGACTCTTAAGCCATTGGTAGGCAAGTAACTGTGCATTTTTATCTAAAGCAAAGCTTGCTTTGGGCTTTATGACTTGTGACCCAATATAAATTAACTCCATATTTTTACGATGACAAAACAAAGCTATATTCATTCTAGCTTTAATCTTGTCCTTTGTTTAACATCCATATCTGTTTTGAGAATGTTCTAAAAACATTTCTTTTCTTTGTGCATGACATCAAGGTTATAGCGGAGTAGATTGGTCTTCTAATATGCAAGTTTCTAGAAAATACTTCGTTTTATCCAATTGTGGGTCAAATCAAAACCAGGAAATTTTTGCTTACAGGATTGAAAACCAAACACAATGTCACTGTACTAGGACACCATGTCATATAAAGAAGTCATTTATGTACTTGTAATATTTTGGCAAGAACTGTTGGTGGCAGTCAAAATAGACGTTTTACCGTCGTTTGTTAGCATGAACGCCTTGTTATTTTTCATGTAATATGGACATGCTAGTTTTCCATACGTGCTCTAACTAGAAACCATTCCATAAATTGGAAAATCATTGATAGTTCACATCAAAGTTGTCTTTATTTTAAAATTATATTTCCTCGATACACCATAAGTCAAAGCCCTGGATGACCACAAATACATCAACTCATTAATCAACGGTTGAAGAAAAATATCTATATTCTAACCTGGACTATTAAGATTGGGTATGACCATAGATAAAAACATGAACTCTAGCCTTATACACCTTCCCGGTCGCAAGTTGTAAATCGTGACTATAACCTGCCAACAAGAATAAAGAGCAATAAATGACCCGAATGGATTGAATTCGTCTATATGTAACCCAAGACACATGTTCCTTCATTCTACTGAAAACTGAAGATGCACACTATTAAAGTGTTTTCATGCTTCACTGTTGAAAGAGTGCATCATCACTCCATCCACTACATCATGTGATTGGTGCCATGTCATGTGCTAAACAATCTTTGATGATATGAATAATCTCTATAGTATAGATGTAATTGAGAAGTATCTAAGTTTTTTATGTGTGATAAGAGTTTTTTCCTTACTAGTTCTGAGTTTATAACGAGAATGCTTACATGTCTTGCACTTGGTCAGCTCTGTATTTTCAAGGTAGTAAGTACAACATGTAAAAGTTTAGACAAGTGTCAATTTTCCAGTATCCTAGACCTAGGGGTTTCATTATGGACTTAGCAGCATAGAAGTTCTCTTTCAGTCTGTTGTCTTCTGGAAAACTGCTTTTTGCCCATTCAACAATTCTGTTATAACTGACCTCACTCAACCAATGATCCGACTTGATGATAAACACTAGTGTAACGATCGATAATTTACTGTGATTTGTGTACCCATCCCATAATAGCTCGTCGAAATCTTTCAAAAGATTAAAAAATCTGATCGTGTCTGCATTAGGTTTTTTATCTATGATTAGACATTGACCGACATACCTTAATTCATTCTCATCGCATCCATAACCATATTCTTATAAAGATTATTATTGTCATCTATTACTATTGTCATCTACAACTCCATGCACGTTGCTAACACTAGAAGTTGACTCATTCATCCTTTTAACCATGGTCTCATGAGGAACATATTGTTCTCTGTATGCATACCAACACAGGTATTGCTCCATGAACCTTTTTGGTAGAAGATGCATCGTTACAACATCTAAATCGAGAAACTTTTTTATTTTTACACTTTTTGCATGAACATCTAATACTGTCTTCACTAATATTTCTCGGGTTAGATATTGTGTAATTATTAAGACCCTGAACCCCATTATAATAATCCATCTTCCGCAATGTTTTGGGTGAATCTCGACACATCCATGAACGATCATTCATTATTTCTATCAAACCTATATAAAATAATGATGACAACATGTATTAATTAACTATGTCAACTAAATAAATTTGCAAAAATATTGGTTAACTCAAGCTTTTTTAATATATTTTAATACTTCTATTAATCCATTATCAATTATCTACATAAATGCAAATTTGTACATATTTACTGGAAATTACAACTCGGCAATAAAATTAACAAAATATAAAACAAACCCGTTAAATAAGCCATTATTTATTTCATCACAAAACACTTAAGTTGGTAATTCGACATAAGTTTCAATAATTTATAAATAAATACAATTTTATAAAATCTAAAACAAACTCTAACATGTACAAATCATAAATCTATACAACAAGTTTGTTTGATAAAAAAACTATAAAACAAGTAAACATCTAAACAAAATACATATAAAAAATACAAAAAAATTAACATTTTAAAATTATGTTCAAATTAAAAAAAGGTAGATTTGCTTACTTAAAGTGGAGAATCCTTAATAAAATTTGAATCAGAACAGGGATGATTACAAACCGAGTGTTGTGGTGACTAGAAAAGTTGTGGGAGTTTGAGTTGTGTTGTGTTAAGATTGAAGGGGAAGGGGGTGTCTGTTTGTTGCAGAAAAATATGGACAAAGAAGAAGTAGAGATGAGAGAGGGCGAGAGAAATGTCAAACGTCATGTCATAAATTAAATATTATCGACAGAATTATTCCGATAGTAACTCTGTCGACAATTCTGTCGGTAAAAATATCATGTCACCGTACGATTTGCTTTCTTGAAAGTTTTTCGTCAGGATATTCATAGATGAATTTTACCATCGAGTTATTTTTTTAGATAACTTCGTCTATAAAACTTACACATCATCGTATTGTTTGGCTTTTTTATTTTTGTCCATTGTGATTCCCTTGGTATATATTGTTAGAATATTCCCGTCGGTGTTTACCGATTAGTGATGAAAAAATTCGGTTGGTAAATATCACCGTAATAAATTAATGGAAAAATTTCGTCAGTATTTTCATTTATATTTCTCAATTTCCTAATAATGCTCCTTATCTAAGAACAAGAGACTCAATTTTATCTCAATAATTCATAGTAAAGGTACCCGAAAGCTCCCTTTGGAAACAAGATTTTGTCACTTGATAATTTGCATCCTTACTTGCTTTCCATTTTTTGTTGGCAGCAAAACCATACCGTCCTTATCGAAGCAAGTATTGGAATGAGTCCACACTAGTTTTTTTGCCCGCATGACTTTACGGGTAGTTTTTAAAATTAAAGTTTTATTTAGTTTTGTGTAATGAAAATAGATATACGCTTTAAATTCTAAAATATAAAAATATTTTATTAGATGAATTTTTTTGTTCTTAATGTATTTTTTTTGTTTACAAAAACATGTGTCTTTTCAATTAAGTTTCCCCTCCTTGTTCATTTATTTCTTTTTTTTATGAAAATATTTATTATGAGAATCATTTCTTTTTAAATAGGAACTTAGTTTAATATAAAAGGCAAGTTTTAATTAAAAAAAACAGAAAAAATTATGACTAGATAATTTGTACATATAAAATAAAAATAAAAGGATAACTAATTTGAAAGCTTTTTATAGAAAAAAAATTTTCAATAAAATAACAATATAGATATTTTGTTCTCAATTAATATTCATGAGCATATTAATTTATTTTATAAATTTTACATATTAAGTTCACATTTAATAATTCACAAAGTGATAGTTAATATTATTATAAAAATACAATCTTATTTAGAAATTATGGGGAATTAGATAATATTATATATATCATTTTAATTATTTTATTCATAGTGAGTTTGATTCAAAACAAAATAAAATTGAAGGGAAATGTGAAAAGAAGCCAAGCGTTGAGCTTAGGAGGATTGACTTGTGTGCCATGCCATGCCTTCCGCTGCCCCAAAAAAAAAAAAGTTGTTTGCCCAATCGTTTAAATAAAATAGTCGAGACATTGTTGTTTATTTGGGTGTACGATGCATTGTTATCTAGTTTGAATTTCAGCCACCGTTGATGGTTGAAAAGTCAGGTTTTGAATTTTTAGATAAAAAATATTTAATTTTAATTTATTTTCATTTTAAAATATCTAAAACAATCATCATTACAACTTAAATAAATCTATTTTTAACCCCTAATATATTATAAAATCGATCCAAAAATAGAAAAAAAGGTTGATTTAAAAAACCCATCCCTAATTTGGATTTATTTTTTTTTTTACAAGAAAAAATTTATAAACCACTTCTATGGAATATACTCTTTAAAACAAACCACTTATCGTCAAAATTAGTTTTATTTTATTGCTAGAATGTTGTCAAATAATTTTTATATCTCTCTTCCCTCGAAAATAAAGTTAAGCACCTAAACACAATTTTCAAACAATAAGGATTAAATATGTAAATTAGGGATCAAATTGCAGTTTTTCACACCTTTTGAATAGTAAAAAGTGAGATGCTTGTTTTTTTCTTAACTTGTATCCTTCATCAAAGCAAGCATCATCTGCAAGGATGAAATAATAAAGAAATAAAGTTTAAAGTTGAAAATAGAAACATTGTAATAGGGAGGATGATTATTGATTGTTGAGAACTTGGGCTTTAAGAAAAGTTGGGATGAACATGTTGCACTCAACAAGCTACCATCTGCGGGTCATGAGATATTTAGGGCACAAAACAACAAAATAAGAGTTTGGGTCAACTTAACTTTGTGGAGTATAGCCTAATTAGTCAGGTTTTAAATTTGCTATTTAAAAATTACTAATTCAAGTCTCACTAATTTTAGAGTCACTGAAAGTTTATATAGTCGTTAATTTCAAAGTCTCAGGAGATTAGTTGGGATGCACATAACCTAACCCGGACACCCATAGTTACTGAAAACAAATAAGAGAGAGCTAGGGCCAACTTCTCACAATGATAAGAAAATGAAGAATTTATGTTTCGCAGTGTCTCGGCGTGATATTCCGTGGAGAAAATGACTTTATATTCCTCTGAAAAGAACCATTTAAACACAACAATCTTAATACACTGCATCTAAAATTTATAGGGATGTTTGATTATCTAAAAGTGAAAAGAAGAACTGCATAATTAGAAGATCTTGCCGCTGGACTGCTAAAATAGCTTCCAGCATGTATATTTTTCACCGTAGCAAATTTACTGTAGCTATAAATCATTAGTAGTAAAATTATATTTTTTCTCAAAAAAAAAAAAAGAAGAAAGAAAGATTCGAAACTAAATACAACCAATATGTATATACCTATATTTTCTTTTTATTTACAATTCTTTGATCCCTAATCTTTTGGCTCATTGATTGATTAGAATTAATTCGATCTTCTATAATTACTAACGCACGTCTTCACACTTCTCTTATTATTTTTATGATGTATTTATTTTTTGCAAC
>Ga0325410_1007449_pt1 | contig 11959 bp, 14 predicted proteins | sample PopdelMetagenome_16_FD_206182 | JGI IMG/M metagenome (GOLD analysis project Ga0325410, IMG submission 206182) | Populus deltoides microbial communities from Bellville, Georgia, United States - Xylem-PdIQD-R3 | ecosystem: Host-associated > Plants > Phyllosphere > Stem > Wood/Secondary xylem... | reverse complement strand
AAATTAATAAAATATAAAAAACATTGTTTATGATGATTCACAGCGGTGCACGGAACACGAATATGATTATATCGATAATAAAAATCATTATAAAATTATTGTTATCATTTTAATAATATTAAATTAGTCAGTGAAAAAGAAAGAGCACGCTAGGAATCAATTGTAAAGGTTTTTAATCCAATACACCTTTCTTTTAGACTTCAAAGCTATCTACTCGAGACTTGGCCCAGTAGGGTTTTAAAAAAATCGGTGACAGTTGATCTGATAAAATTTGGATCAGTCGATAACGTAATTTTAAATTTGAAACGATAACTTGCAGGTATATCCTATTAAAATCTGGTTTATTTTTTTTAAAAAAACAAAAAAATATTATTTTATTAAAAAAACAAAATAATATTTTTTTAATTCATTCAAGTTAATACTTTTAAGATAATTAAAGGGTAAGCTGAGTAGGGGGCAATTCATCGCATGAAAATGATATTTAAAAAATGATATTTATGAATGTGTACTATCAATTATTTTTTAAAATATTTTTTATTTAAAAATATATTAAAATAATATATATTTTCATTTAAAAAAAATTATTTTTAATATTAAAATAATCTAAAAATATAAAATAATAATTTAATATCACCAGCTATTCATTGATTTGCTTTCATAGCATCTTTATAAGGCAAGAGTATATTATAATTTAGTATTCGTAGTTTAACAGAGCTACTTTAATTAGTCCTCAAATTTTCAAAGCCTTTATATATAATCCCTATTTTCTTAAATTTTCTTACGAGCTAGTCCTTTTATCGACTCGATTTTCTATTTAGAAAGATAAAAAAAGAAATGCGTAAGATGAACAAATCTAATGAGAAAAGAAGATATTTTGGAAGAAAAAAAACTATTAAATCAAGAATTTTCAACGATCGAAGAACTGTTTAATTATTTTTGATATTATAAGGATCATAATCATATAATTAATTTTTGTAAACTATAGGGCACAGGACAGACATGATGATTAAGGTTGGGTTTTTTTTTTGTCCCATTTGACACCTACTATAGCAAGAGTAGACTTTAAAATCGTCTCTTGTTCAGACATGACATGAGCGAAAGTGTCCCCACTTGACGAGGACCAATGATATTTCGACTCGTGTCACATCCAAATTGGTGTGCAGGAATTTTTTATCGGTTTTCTTGGCAGCTTGTTTTGATTCTTTAGTACAAGGAAAAAAAAGAGTAGCCAATCATATGATTCAGTTTTTGTTTTATAGCTTAGTGTTGTACTTGTTGAGGCCTCGTTGCCCATTTTTTTTAGAGCCTTGCTCAGGTATTGGTTTTTGCAAGCCGGGCTGGTCAAATGTGGTAGGGAGTATCAAGACATCTTTCTCTTACATTGGAACCACCTCTCTTTGTTTGTTCTAGGTTCAAAAGACCTGTCTTCTCGCTGATGCATCATCAATCTTTACCCTAGGGACGTTAGCAGCTAGGCTTTTAGATTTGAAGATGCCTGGATCAGAAAAGACTGATTTTTGAACTTGGTTGCAGTTCACATTTCTTAAACCCTCTTTGGAAAGGTCACATCTCGCAGAGATATCAAGAGAAACCCACTTTGGGAACACACCGATTTGTTACAGAAACTGTGTTTTTGGTCATTCAAGTTGAACCAAATTTAGAAAGTTTTGGCCTTTCTTAGGAATCAAGGAAAGATTGAGGTTTTGAGCTGATCAGAATATTGCTTCTTCTTTTTTCCTGTTTATTGGCCTGAAGATAGCAAGTTATGGTGGAGGATGAGAAGTTGGAAGCCTGTAATGAGGTTGTGGAGGAAGAATATGAACAAAAAGGAGGGTTCTTTGACTTTTTTTGGGCACCGATTTATTGGTTCAAGATGCTTGCTAATGAGACACATTGGAGTTTTGTATTTGGTGTATTGGCTGTGTATGGTATAAACCAAGGACTTGGTGGAGCTCTTAATCGTGTTGGCACTGACTATTACATGAAGGATGTTCAAAAGGTACAGCCTTCTGAATCACAGATTTATCAAGGAATCATTTCAATTCCATGGCTTGTCAAGCCCCTCTGGGGCCTATTCACCGATTTTCTTCCAATTTTCGGGTACCGGAGGCGGCCTTATTTAATCTTCGCTGGTAGATTTCACCTCTCATTGCACCTTAATGTAATATTGCAAGGATCTTATTTTGTGGTGTTGCTGGTGCCATTCTTTGATGTTAGCCTGTAAATGATGCTTTATAGCTTGACATTAACTTTTGTATGCATCTGGTAGATTATACTTGCATCTTACATTGGTAAACAAGCATGATATGATCTCAGTTATGTGTCAACATTATGCCTCACAAAGTGAAAAAATTAGGCTTCTCTCTTTAAGTTCAGGATAGAGAGTTCTCTAGTTTCTTAAGTAGCATGCTACATGCAGAAGTGTTTAAAGGATTTGTATGAAATAGCATGCTATAGTGAGAGAATGAACGTAGTTAGTGTAAGCAGCTAACGTGCCTGCGTAACAATAGGCTGCAATGTATTGTGTTGCATACATTGGGTGAAATTTGGTTGCTGCTTACTCGAAGAGTGTTTCAATGAATAAGGAAAAGACTTAATAGCGTTTCTGAACTTCAGAGGGGATCTTTATGAAGTTTACTGCCTTGGCTGATAGAGTAGAACTTACATGTTATGTGAATATTAGGAAGGAGGTCATACTTCAACAAGTTAGGATGATCTGCAGTTCCTAAATCAGCACAGTTTAAGATGATCAATATCTGTTCAACAGCACGATCGTTTTAGAAAATCTATTTCTCCGTTCACATAACTGAGCATAGCTTGAAGATACAAGGGTAGTCGATGGTTAGGATTAGGTGTTTATTCTCAACAGGTTGAGGATCATCATTGAGCAGCATAACCTGTGCTTGATGTAGGGCATTTGGTAACAGGATGCTTGTTCTTGTTTGATCGAATTAATTCCTGTCTTGTGCAGAACTTGATTTTTTGAGTTATTTATGAAGCATCTTTTGTAGCCTTATGAATTAGAATAGTTTTTACTCACAGAATGAGGCCATTTCAGGATTGCTTGGCACCTTCTCCATGCTCTTGTTGTCGTTCCATGAGAACCTCCATATTGTGTTTGCTCTGTTGTCAATGACGGCTGGAAGTACTGGTGCAGCAATAGCAGATGTAACCATTGATGCCTGTGTGGTTCAGAATAGTAATATTCGTCCATCCCTTGCTGCTGATATGCAAAGCTTGTGTGCTCTCAGTTCATCCATTGGAGCATTAATGGGATTCTCTCTCAGTGGTATTTTTGTCCACCTGATTGGCCCCAAGGTTGACTGTTGTTTAAGTTCTTTGTCCATTCCTCCAGCAATTTCTATTCACTTTTTCTTTCTTTCCTTTAAAAAGATAAATCAGTTTGCACACTGAAACTTGAATATTTCATCCTCTTCCCTGGCAGGGGGTTTTCGGTTTGCTATCAATTCCATATGGACTTGTATTTTTAGTTGGAATTTTGCTTGATGAGCCCTTCATGCCTGACTTCTCTTATAGACAGGTACCTTTTGCAGCTTATGTACACTCTTTGTCAGTTCCAGGCTCATAGCCTAATGTTTCTCTTCGTTGCTCAGGTAAACCAGAAGCTTTTGGATGCTAGCAAGGCAATGTGGAGAACACTGAAATTCCCGGATGTGTGGAGGCCATGTGTATACATGTACTTATCCCTTGCATTGAGCATAAATATCCATGAAGGGTTGTTCTACTGGTATACAGACTCAAAGGATGGTCCATCTTTCTCACAGGTATACATGGTTATGCACTCGTTTTCTCCGACGGTCAATAGATTTGAGAATTAAGTATCAAATTATCTAGCTAGGTACATAGGGAGACTCACAATGCACTCTTTTGCAGGAGAATGTTGGTTTCATATTCTCGATTGGTTCGATCGGATCCCTCTTGGGAGCATTACTCTATCAAAATGTCCTGAAGGATCACCCATTTCGAAACTTGCTTTTCTGGACTCAATTGCTATTTGGTCTGTCCGGAATGCTTGATTTGATGCTGGTGCTGCGTTTGAACTTGAAATTCGGCATACCAGATTATTTCTTCATTGTCATTGATGAGAGTGTTTCTCAGATGATTACCAGGCTAAAATGGATGCCCCTTCTTGTGCTCAGTTCCAAGCTTTGTCCCCCTGGCATTGAAGGCACTTTCTTTGCCCTACTAATGTCAATTGATAACGTTGGAGATCTCTCATCACAATGGGGTGGAGGCGTCATTCTTCATTTACTGAACGTTACTCGGACAAGATTTGATAATCTTTGGCTTGCCATTTTGACCCGGAACATATTGCGAATCACTCCACTTTGTCTATTATTTCTGATTCCCAGCGGTGATCCCAATGCTTCAGTAATTTCAACTGACATCTTAGGTGCAAAAGAGGAGGCTGAAACTCCTGAAAATGAGAATATCGAATTGGTGTCCCTTGTAAGCAGTGTTGATGGCAAACAGCTTTAACAAGATTGTTCAAACAAAACATTTTCAAGTTTTGTTAGTTTAAATATAGAGTTCTATGCTAAAATCTCTCAGGATCGCCCAAGGTTGATGGTGGGGGGTCTGCAGCAAGAAACCAGCACGAGCGGCGCTTATCTTTTCCCATCTTCTTTACCTGATTCTTTGTACATCATTGTTCAACATGATATGCTTGAGTTCATCAGAAAAAATGCCTGGATGGGCAAATAAAGAACGTTGTTTTTTTTTTTTAACACAATCATTTGATTTTGTACGCTAATATTTCAGATTTTTAGCATGTAATAGTGCACTGCAAGTCTGCAACAGCAGTTTGGGGTTAACTTTGAAAGCTTAGGAAATATGGATTGCCATATTTTATGCAGCTACATTTTGCTTTTCAGTTTTAATTTGTTATGGTGCGCGCTATGTTTTGTTCTAATAATAGATTTAAAAGTAATTACATACTATAATTTTATATGAAATATTATCTCTTGAAATTTTACTAACAAGTTTTTCTTAAATCTACCTTTTCAAGCTGCAATTTAGTGTGTTGCTGCATATTGGTCAGCGAAGAGAAGAGTGAGTGGAACTTTTAAACATAGCTTGCGTTCCTTTTTCAAAGGTGGATACACACATGAGCAAACTCAAGGTGCATGGTCATTGACACGTTGACTTTAGACTTCACTAAATAGGGGAGCCTGCAAAAAATAAATAAATAAATAAATTATTGTGAATGCACTGGTTCAAAACTTTATCAAGAGATACAAAAAACTTACTAAAAAATGTTCAAACAAAAAGGAAATAACATCAAAATTTTGAATTACATTTTTTTTTTATTAAAATAAACTCATTTTATTTTTTAAAAAATAAAAAGATATCATTTTAATAAATAAATAAATAAAGTTGACCTATATACTAATGACTTGATTAAATTAATCTCCGATATAGAACTTAGGCCGGGTCTTATAGCTATCTTGCATAGAGGCTAAAAGTAATGAAAATTTTGAGCCCTAAAAGGACAAAAATTGAAAAACAAAAAACAAAAGCAAACGTTGCAAGACACGAAACCTTTTTCACGAAAACACCGTGAACAAGTATAATGGCAAGGAGTGTTAATAAATATAACTCAATGGGCATTTTTATATTGTCTTTACTCTTTACTCCAAACTGTACACACCCACAAAGGTTGCCTTTGTAGCCAAACAGGAAGGGCCACGGAGAGGCCCCTTATTCCGGATTAGGGTTAAACTCTTTCACCACCACAAGGCTCTCTCTTTATCAGGCGCCAAACTCAAAACCCACCATTATATTAACAGGTAACGAAAACCCTTTTCATTAATCCTTAAATTAATGTTGTTTTGTAATTAATTACTACATAATCAAAGAAAAGCTTGAATCTTTGTTAACTTTGTCTGGTTTTAAACAGCAATTATGCTAAATTGATTCATTTTTAATTAATTCTGGGCTTGAATTCATTTTGTTTTACGGTTTTTCCATAGAAAGTTTGTACCTTTCTTCTATGAAACAAAGAAAGATTGAGCCTTGCGGAGTGTAATGCAGTGTAATTTGTTGTAATGATGTTATTAGTGTAAATAAAAAAAAAGGGTTCGTTTGATTGTTGAAATTTAGCTACAAAAGTATGCAATTTTCATTGATAAAGGGGTGTTGCATTTTTGCTCTTTGCTTGTTTATATTGGTTTTTAAGGTGATTTTAGATGATACCAAAGATGTGTGAGTTTGTTTGATGATGATGTGAACAAAATCTTATGGAGTTGTAATGTGCCTTTTTGGTTTGGATTTAGTAGTAGGGGAGTAATGGGCACTCAAATACCAACAAGTAATGATCGTTCAAGAACATATTGGACACCAACAATGGAACGGTATTTTATTGATCTTATGTTAGAGCAGTTGCATAGAGGGAATAGGATAGGCCATACATTCAACAAGCAGGCATGGACAGACATGCTGGCTGTGTTCAATGCAAAATTCGAGTCGCAGTATGACAAAGATGTGTTGAAAAGTCGTTATACCAATTTATGGAAGCAGTTCAATGATGTAAAGGAGCTTCTTGGCCAGGCTGGGTTCGCTTGGGATGAAAATCGAAAAATGGTGGTGGCTGATGATGGTCTCTGGCATGATTACATAAAGGTGCATTATTTTTCTGTTCAAATTGTATAATAGAAGTCTCTGTGAAATATTTCGTCAATAACATAGGATCCATGCAGGTTCATCCAGATGCTCGATCCTACAAGACTAAAGCAGTGTTGAATTTTAATGATTTGTGTGTCATATATGGATATACCAGTGCAGATGGAAGATACAGTCGATCGAGTCATGATTTCGATTTTGATGATGAAGTCCAAGGCGTAAACATGGGTATGTATCTTTGTTTTGATTTTCCCACGAACCTTGATTTAGATTTCTATTCTATTGCCCCCTCATTATCCTGATAGTAACCTGGATTCTCGATAAAGTGGACTATAACCAATAAGTAGAGGTATGGAATTTTGATTACATGTTCCTTAATGTGCAGGTGATCCAACGAGTAGCCTGTCATCAAATAGTGAGCGTCCAAGGACAGAGTGGACAGCTGCTATGGACCAATATTTTGTTGAGCTTATGCTGGACCAAATGGGAAGAGGCAACAAGACTGATAGTACATTCGCCAAACAAGCATGGACAGATATGCTTTCCTCATTCAACGCAAAGTTCGGTCCTCGCCATGACAAAAGGATTCTAAGACATCGATACAAGAAGTTAGCTAAGTACTATAGTGATCTGAAGGTTATTCTGCAACAAAATGGCTTTTCTTGGGATGAAACACAACAGATGATTGTTGCTGATGATGATAAAGTTTGGGATGCTTATATCAAGGTACGTGGACCCAACATTTGAATTTGATTTCTTTTATTCCTTTCCTCTCCTTCCCTTTTTCTTTCCAATGATATTACTTAATATGAGTGTAGGCACATCCACATGCACGGACATATAGAATGAAGACGTTGCCAAATTACAATGATTTGGTCCTTATATATGGGAATGCAAGTGAAAATGGTGTTCAAAGTAACTTCCTTGAGGACAAAGACCACGAAGCTGACATTTCCAGAAAGAAGGCTGGTGAGTTATTACTTTCTTTTATCATATTGTTCAGTTATGAGATCTCTAATTTGGTCCTTGGTTTATTTACTACAATCTCATGGAAAGTTTTCTGTGAGAGTGATCAAGTGGACAATGGAAGCCCATGGAAAGATAAAACTCAACATTCTCTTTACCTGTGTTTGGTTTTTCTATTGAATGAAAAATGGTAACTTTTCACTTTACATGTTGAAGTAGGCTTAATTGTTTGAGAAGTTCTTGAGCCATCATGGATGGATTTTTTTTCCTCCACTTCTTTCTGAATTGTATATGTGCTTAGGAAAAACACTTGTGTTGATTGATTTGAGATTTCACCTTGCACTTGGTATTCAGACTTATATTTTAGACTTCACATATATTTTGATAGTTGAAGTTACCCTTACAAATATTTTTTTTCTGCCTGTAGAAGAAGGAAAGGGGAGCCAATCCCTTGGCAGTAGTGATCGTACAAGAACGTATTGGACACCGCCAATGGATCGCTATCTTATTGATTTATTACTGGACCAAGTGCATAGAGGAAATAAATTTGGACAGACATTTATAAGCCAGGCTTGGATTGACATGGCTGCATTGTTCAATGTCAAATTTCAGTCGCACCATGACAAAGATGTTTTAAAAAACCGGTACAAGCATTTAAGACGTCTGTACAATGAGATAAAAAATCTTCTTGAAAATAGTGGGTTTTCATGGGACGAAACACGAGAAATGATAACAGCTAAAGATCATATTTGGGATGCTTATATCAAGGTGAACTGTTTTCCCTCTTATATGATTGGTCATTTTTGCATTCTGTTGCTTACCCGTGATGCATGCAGGCACACCCTGATGCTCGATCATACAGAGTTAAAACTGTGCCGGGTTATCAGAAATTGTGTGTTATAGTTGGACAAGAAAATTCTGGTGGAAGATACAGCCGTTTGGCTCAAAGCATAGATGCCAATGAGGAAATGCCGGTTTTGATGACTGGTAAATAACCGCTGAGACTTGCAATCATTGAATAGTCCATAATACGATGGCATAACTATACATCAGTATATGAATTGGGTACATTAAATATGAATTCTTGCTTTCCTTGTAAAGGAAACGTAAAGGAAACAATTAATAAATTGCAACGTGATTTCCCTGAAATGCCTCCATCTAATATACAGAAGATTGGACTATATGCTATTTCTAGGGAGACTGAACTTCTAACCAAAAAAAGGAAGATGAAATTATTTCTTCTTTTCATATTGTTTTCTTCCTTTACTGTTGCAATTCATTGGACTTTTTGTATAATAATGTTTGTTTGATTTGCAGTTGACCCTCTGACAGTAGATTGGCAGCCAGAGATGAACCGCTATTTTGTTGACCTTATGTTAGAGCAGGTGCATGGAGGGAACAAGATCGATCATATATTCAATGAACAAGCATGGGCTCACATGGTTAAATTATTTAATGACAAATTTGGACCTACATGTGATAAATACAGTTTAGAGAAGCAGTATGTCAGTTTGATGAAAGATTGTAACGAGATTAGCAGTCTTCTAAGTCATAGGGGGTTTGCATGGGATGGAACTCAGCAAATGGTTACTGCTGATGACGCTACTTGGGAAGATCATGTTAAGGTGCATTCCTGGTTCTATCAATGTCATTTCTCAATTTTCTCCAAAACTGCTAAACTTCGCTCCAGTTTGTATCCACAGTGTGAGACAGTTGCATTGGCATCGTCCTATGCCCTCTTTATGGAAGAGAGAGCCCCTGCCATTGTGCAATGGGCTCTTGTTGCCTGTATGAGTGCTTTCTACTTTTAAAAATGACTTGTGCATCAGGCCTAACCGTAGAAATTTAGTTTGCCTTCATTATGATGTTGGTAGCATGGAATTTTGCAGGGACATCCGGAAGCCATAGCTTACAAAAACAAAGTACTAGACAGTTATCTTGATTTGTGCTTCATCCAAAGAAATGAAGTATCAGATACAAGACTTGGCGATCCAGGTCCACCAATGCAAAATGAAGAAACTGCCATGAAAGTGGAAATAGTGATGGATGGACTGCAGGGGAATGAGCAATTTCCAGTTGAGGACATTGAAATATCTGATGCACAGAAAAAGCGGCCTGCTACAGTTGCTGAACTTTCTTTCAAGGCGCAGAAAATTGGCAAGGAGATGCGATGTGTAGTTTCAGCATTTGCAAACAAGAAAGAGAGCAAGAACCACATGTCAATAGAAAGTGCAATAGAGACCCTTCAAACTATTCCTGACATAGATGATGAGCTTTTGCTGGATGCTTGTGATCTTCTGGAAGATGAGAGGAAGGCAAAGACATTTTTGGCATTGGATGCAACACTGCGAAAGAAATGGTTATTAAGAAAACTGCGTCCGAAGGAGTCTCAATAGTGAAATGTTGATGATACCTGTAGCAACTCGAACGTATAGTTTGAAAATGTAGAGATACAAATCATATATTTAGTATGTGTTTGGCAAAGCGGTTTACTGTAGCCTTAGTTCCCAGAAATTTTTTGGAATCTATTTTTTATTTAATCATATAATAATAAAAATAGATATTATAATTCTTTAGAACATTAGAGGTAAATTGAAAGGAGACCGGGGAATTAAAGAGAGAAACAGAAGGGCTATTTGGGTATTACAAGGAAACGATGAATATAGAAATGGTGACAAATATAAGACAATGATAATCATGTAAAAATCAAATTTGAATAAATAATGTCTTTAATTTATGAAAATTTTCTAATCAAATGAATTAATATCAAAATCAACCTTAACAAATTAAAAACAATTGGGATTTAATTAAACCCTAAAATAATGAATTGGGTGGGAAAAAAATCTGAGAAAAAAATTAAAAATTAAAAAAATATACAATATTCCAATCCATGATAAAGACAATGAACAACAATATAATAATAATAATAATAATAATAATAATAATAGGATAAAATGTGAAGCAACGGCGAAATAACGGATACTTGTCCTTGTACGCATCTTAAAGTTGCTCATGCGTTGCTCTAAAGGGAAGGGAAAAAAAATCTGATAAAAACTAGAGTCCAAATCACTTGGCTATTTGCCAAACTCTGAAAAGACGGTAAAGACATTCATAGTGATTAAGGCTTGGTTTGCAACTCTTCTCTTTATGCTTTGTTGTTGCTTGAAGAAAAGATGGCGATGGCGCTGGCTAGGGTTGTAAATGGCCTGGGTTTGTTCGTTAGCAAGCTCTGGGGCCTCCTCCAGGAGCAGCAGTTCCTGGCCACCTTCGAGGCTGTAACCTCTGCTGTCATGTGCATGACCATGTCACTGACGTTGTGCTTCTTGGCCATTCATAGACATGCTAGAGTAGAAGCAGGTCCTCTTTTCATTTGAGTTTTCCTTCCTTCAGCAATGTTTCTTCAATTTTCTGCCATGAAAACAAATTGCGGGTTCATACCCTGTACTGTATACATATTACTTAGCTAGGAAAATCCAGCATTCTGCATGTTGCCCTCTTTTCCTTGGATAATTGTTTAGTCATCTCTGATTAGTGAGAAAGCACAAATTCAGTGATGGTATAAACTTGAATATTTGAGTACCTGATAACTGAAGAGATTGCGTTCTTGAATCATGCATTTATTTCCCATTTTAACTCATGTGATTGGGAAGTCATGATTTACACATTCATAAATACCATTACTTGCAATCAATCAAAATATTAGGGTTTTAAAATGTCATTTTATACCTATAATATATATTATGTACACACTCTTGAACGTAATTCACGGTAAAATGTTATTTTTAAATAATTTGAAAAGCATATTTTGATGATGCTTGCGTGTATTTCTTTTGCTTATGATTTGCTGGGAATAAAAAACAATAATAAGATTGTCAACTGTGTTATTTTTCTAATTGCAATTTAATTTCATGTTGGCTTTACTTCCTTTGCTAATAGCTAGCTTGTGTTCTATCCAAAGGGAAAGTAGGAGGCTGACGTTGTAACAAAACCTCAAAGGGCAACAAGCCATCTAGTAGTAGCTAGCATAATTGTAAGAAGAGTGAGCAATTATTTTCTTGTCATTTTCCCAACACATTCTCTCCCATGGATTCTGACTAGATTTCTGACCGAACCTATAACTGATCAAGAAAGAATGCTGGCCGTTCCAATCCATATATTTTCCATCCATCTAATAATTAACGTTAGGTGGTGGCCTGGTGGGTCTACTAATTCCTCAACACCCTTTTATTATATCATATACACCTGGGTGGGTGCCTTGTAGAGCCTGATGGGCAGCAGCACCTCTCCCAGATTTCGAGTTTAAAATTTGCTTTGGAACATTGTTGGGGCCCAGTAGTTTCAGGAGAAACCA
>Ga0325410_1007445_pt1 | contig 11960 bp, 8 predicted proteins | sample PopdelMetagenome_16_FD_206182 | JGI IMG/M metagenome (GOLD analysis project Ga0325410, IMG submission 206182) | Populus deltoides microbial communities from Bellville, Georgia, United States - Xylem-PdIQD-R3 | ecosystem: Host-associated > Plants > Phyllosphere > Stem > Wood/Secondary xylem... | reverse complement strand
GTTTTTGAATATTTGATGTGTAATAAAATATTTTGATGTTAAATTAAATTTTGATTTTATGAAATAGAATTTTTGGTTATTATTAAAAGAAGATAACATTAAAATGACTTTACTTCAAAAAAAAAAAAGAGATGAGAGAAAAAGTATTCGACCGGCCATGTTTCAACCCAAAACAATGGTGAATTTGGAGTGAATTGGTTCGTTGTAGAGATAAGAATTTAATGGAGGTAGTTTTCCCATAAATAGGCTAGAAAAAAATAGATTTGGTCGTGTGAATTTTGTTTTGATTCGATTTGACTTTGAGTATTTGAACTCATTTGAGGATGTTTTAGGATTGAATATAACTTTATTGAGGTTTCTAAAATGTTTTTGAGGTTTTTTTTGTTTTTGGAAAATAAGTTAAAAAATATGTTTTTTGAGGTAAAGAATTTCAAACAAAATTTTCCATCACTAAGAGGTGTTCAAAAAATTATATGAAAGATGAAACGTCATGTAGCATAATAGACAATACATCGTTTACTAAAAAGAAACGCTAGAGGAGATGATGCATCATACACTTTTTCTTTTTAAAAATACAAAAAACAAAACAAAATCAAGGGCATGGGCTTGGCTTGCTTAGCCCATCTATGCCTGACTTTTTTTTTAATTCTTTATTTTAATTTTAATTAATATCCTATCTCTTTTTAACTTGTTTAGTTTAGTTTTTTTCAATAATAATTATTTTTTAAATTGTTTCTATAATTTCATAATACTTTAAAGAGATTATTTAAATTTATTTTTAAATTTCTTTCCTCTTAAATTTTAGTTAGATAAATTATATTTGAAAGTTACATTTATAAAAATAAAAATCATATGTATTTAGCGACTATTATTGATCATTAGGATAAATAAAATAACAATTATAAAATAAAAAAGATAGTGAAGTAAAATATATGAATGTACTTCTATCCATTTCTTCTTACAAGAAAAATCAATTTTTCGCTTTGGTATTTAGTTAACATTAATAATTATTTTTTTAATTTTTTTATTTATTATATTTTTCAATTTATTTTATTGTGCATACACATTATTTTTTAATTGTTTTATTAAAAAATTATAATATTAAAAAACACATTCATAATGTTGATATCTTCTTCAATAACATTAAAAATTAAATTAAAATCTTTTATGTAATGTAGTGCGAATGCACTAGTTTACTCTAATCAAGAGCTATTTCAAATTATAACGCATAGGTTCTACCAAATGAATAGTCTTTTACAATAAATCAATTCTATTTGACATGGCTTATATGAGAGAATAAGGATGGCCATTCATGCTAAAGAGAGAATTGTGGATAGTGTTTTTAAGTTTTTTCATAAATTTTTAAATAGTTTAAGAATCATTTAGTATTTTTCAAATGTTTATAGTTTTGAAAACTATACATATTAGATTCATAAATTTATAATTACCAAAACTCCTAATTTATCTACAATATGTTATTTTTAATTTATTTTAACGAAGTCATAAAAAGTTTTCACACATAAATTAGAATTTCATGGTTGGATTGATGGGTCTAGTCTTGAAAAAAATGAAACTCTTTGATGTTTAAGTTAATATGTGTGTAAAGAAAAAAAATACACATGAAAAGAAAAAAATAAAATGAGAGTTAGGGTGTGTGTATTTGGCATGAATTTCAATGGTTTTGCATGGGCTTTAGGTGGCTTTAGGTATCTATTGCTGACTTTTATGGTCTTTGGCTAGCTTTTATGGTGTATGGCTAGGTTTTCTTACTTTTTGATTTTGTTTACGACATGTTATAATTGGCTCCAATTACCCTTACATGAGTAACAAAGTGTATTTATACACTCAAGTATGAGAATTGTTTTCATGGAGAAGATATTGTGTCATTGGTGAAAAAATTGATTTGGCTAACAATGGTGGCTCTTCATTGGTATACAATGTCTTGGTTGTTGGAGAAATTATTTAAGATGGAAACAAATAAAAAGTTGGCTTAAAGGCGTGAAAACATTGTTTTTAAGGTGAGAAGAAAAAAATAAAAATATAATACATCAAAACAATTCTTAAATATGATGGTTATAGTTGAAAGAGTCAAACCAGCTCTAAAAGATGGAAAATTTTAATATATAAGGATACCCGCCATCAATTGTTGAAAAGAAAGCAACTAAAATGAATCGGTGGGTCAATATAATTCACGAACATGGTTCACAACCTTAGTCACATCATCAAAAAAATTCCCATTATCAAACATCTTTAACAATTCCATAAAATACTATATCCTACCCTAAAAGTCAAATATCATCACCATCCTTATTTTAGCTTGAACAATATATTTTTCAAAGCACACAAGGTTCAAGTTGTAAAAGAAAATATCATGAACATCATTTTTTTATCTCTCATTCATATTTACCAATATCTTATGAATGTCTGTTTGATAGTACATTAACCATTTGAACCCATCCAACCATATTTTCCTAAATGATATAATAAAAATACTAAATGTGAATATCATATATAAGTTATGGGTCATTTCATTGATTATTGTCAAGGGTTTAAGAAGCTTGTTAACAATATGATTCAGAATGGATAGATATCATTTGAAGAGAAAGTAGTAAATATAGCATACTTACAAGAGGTTTTGGGACTATTGAATAGGATAACTCGGGCTTGATGTGATCTTGGTGATGAATGGATTAAGTAGTAAATTCCTCAAAATGACAAGTAAAAAGGTGTATTTTGGCTTTTGATGAAATGACCTAAAGAAATCATGGTTGTTAGAAAATTGGTACTTAAACTTTGCAAATATAGTTATATTATCCTTTTTATACATGTTTAAAAATTTGTTGATTTTTTATGTTTTGGGGCTACATTGCATCTTTTAATGAAATATGTTTTCAAAATCAAGAGATATATTTATGAAAGTAACATTTGACATTTTTTAATCCATAATTGGATAAATAAAATGACAAATTCATCTAAAAACTCTCAAAATTAGTAAAATTTCAAAGCATGTCATGTGAATGCTAGGGGAAATTATTTTTTTAGTCCTAAAATCTTCTTTTCCAATCTCGATAAACCATAAAAGGTAAAGTTTAACTCATCCCTTCTTTTTAGATCCCAAAAGGGTGAAATCTTACTCTAAACTCTTTTTGGGCTCTAAAAAACCTTTTCACTCTTAACAAGCCTCAAATGTGAGAATTTTACTTCGAATAATATAATTATGTCAAAAATAAAATCCGATGATTTAATGTTTTAAATAATGATAAGTCATGCGTATTTGGGTAATAATCTCACCCATCTCGTCACTCATTCTCTAAAGTTAACCTTATGGTTTCCCTAATTAATGATGATAAGGCTATGATTTATCAATATAAGCAAGCTTGATTTTGAGATGAAGAAAGATCATCTTTGGTATATCCTTCACACATAAAATGTATTCTTTATTGTCCCTCTTTGAGCCTTAAATATTTCTTGAATGATAATTGAGACAGGATTACTTCTTATATTGGGGGCATATTTTGGAAGCTTTTAGAAAATTGAAGAAATTCTCTAAGCAAAAAAAAAAAGAAAAATGTGAATGAGATAAAAGTGTTGCAAAAAAAAGTGCTAGAAAATAATCAAATACAAATATAAACAAGATAAAAATTGAAAAGCTCTCTAGAAAAATCTCTCATTATGATGTAAAGTTCAAAATTAAAGACAAAATTTCAAGGATAAAATAAAAATACATTTGGGAGAATTGACATTGAAGTGAGATAAATCATTCTAATGATAAAATCAAGGTGGCAAGCATACAAGATCTCTAACAAGTGGTCTTATGTCTTTTAACCCTTAAACATTATTTGAGCTTTATTAATCTCTTATTCTTTCATAAAACATGAACTTTAACCTATATTACATGCTTTTAAATGTGTTTTTTTTTTTTTATCAAAAGCAATTTGACTTGTGTTGTTAAGTTTTAACTTCTCTAAAGAAAATAAAATGTTTTCTTAATAAGAAATCATGGACTGTTTATGTGTTGCATATCATTATTTATGACATCAAACCATAGTTTTCCATCAATAAATAAGCATGATCAATACCACATAAAGTAAGATGCTTTTTACAAGTCAAAACTATCATTTTGGAATCCAACTTTTTTTTTCTAAAATAGCCCTTTTTTTGTCAGATAATTAATTTAAGCCATTCATTCATAAAAAAACAATCAATTTTATATATATATATATATATATATATATATAACCATGCATTTATGAAATCTCAACCAATATCCATTTTGTTGTATACCTAAAATCCAAAATTGCTTCATAAAACTTGAATGACATGTTTTAGACTTTTGATCAAAAAAATTTAAATTTTTATTTGATGTAAATACTTTCAAACTTACATCTCAATGATATCATTTCAATTATTAGACTTAAGTAAGCACAGTTATTAAAATTTGCAGTAATTTTAAAACACAAAAAGATGACTCTTGAAAAAATATTTTATAACAAAATTCTGACTGAATTTGAAAAAGTTATTGACAAGAATGATGATGATGATGTTGTATGCATGCTTTTGAAATCCATTGTAAAAATGATCATAGCTAGATTAGTTAGGGGGTACTTTTATTTGAAGAAATCTATTGCAATGACAATAATATGAATGATTCCATTATAATTCATGAGCAATAAAGGAAACATTTGATGATGATGGTGATGTCTACATGTTTTTTCATGGTTGAAGAGATGAGTACAATTAGATTAATTGGTGGTAATTCAATCAAATGAGACTTTTTGCAATGATAATTGCTAAATGATGACATGAAGAACTCCATTACAAGTTATGAGTGGTAGAAGAAATAATTAATGATGATAATGTTGGTTCATGTATGCATTTTGGTTGCTATGAACATAACCAAATCAATTGGAGGCATTTCTGTTTGAAAAAAATCCACGGCAATGATTATAGTCAAATAATGAGTAGATGAACTCCTTTAAAAGTTTAGAGGAATAAGCACATCTTTTTCATTGGAATGATAAAGAATAGGCAATGATAAAAGAAATACCCTTATAATACATTTAGAGGCATTGATAAGTAGAGTTAATATGGGCTAAGATGATGGATAAATCATGCACCTCTAATAATCAATAATGAAGAACACGAGGTGTCAAACCCGTAGTGAGCATTAAGGGCATCGAAACAATTCAAGCAAGCCAATGATTGATTATTGATGCTTTCATAGCCAGATATCTTTAAACATGCAGATGACATTAAAAAAAAAGATTGAGCCTTTAAAATCTACAATTTATGCCCCTTCTTGTCATCAAGAGGTGTCATTGAAATTTTCTTCAAGCTTATCACTATGGAAAGTGACTAAATTTTTAAAATCACTTCAAGATGATTATTCTATAAAAAGATAAAATTATAAAATCACTTTGAGTTTATCTCTCTTTAAAATGAGTAAATTTTCAAAAATCACTTTAAGATGATTGGTTTATAAAAAGATAAAATTTTAGAATAGTTTGGAGCTAATATCTTTTCAAATGAGTAATTTTTTAGAAAATCACTTCAGGTTGGTCACTTTCTAAAATGTCTATGCTTTTAGAAAAATATTTCGAGTTTGTTCTTTATAAAATAATCATTTTAAGAGACATTTTGAGTTTGTCACTTTATAAAATTACTATTTTCAAAAAACAAATTCATCACTCTATAAACACAAAAGGTTAAATCTTTATCAATATTAAGCCCCAGCCAGCAAGTTTTAAGTCCAGTAAGGTTTCTATAATTTTAAGCCTAGTAAGGCTCCGACAAATTTAAACCCAACGAGGTTAATTATAATTATTGGGTCTAGCAAGACTCCAACAAATTTGAGTATAAAAAGACTCTAATAAACTTGAACCAAGTAAATATGGATACATACATAATATCTAACCCTAAAATACTAACATTTGTGCAATGTTTTCTAGTAGTTTACAAGTAAAAATGCTAATGGAAAGCCAATAAAGCTCCAAATGATCCAAGTTAACTAAGATCCGACAAAGTTTATTCTAACTCAAATTTGCATTAAAAGGTTAAACCTTATGATTAGGGAGCACTAAGAGTTTGATTCTTTCAGAAAGACCATCTTGCGATAGAATTCAACCTATACTAAAAGATCTAGTCTCACATCAAGATTTAACCCATACCGAGCATTGTATTCTTTCAAAGATGTAGACTCTAAGTCCATGGATTTCAAACTAGTGCTAAAAGCCTTAACTTACATCAATGGACTTTAAGCTAGCATTTGAAATTTGTCCAAAAGATGATTATGTGTTAGTGAAATTTATACCATCACAAAAATTTTATTTAGAAGATGATTCTGTATCGGTGGAGTTCAAAACATCACAAAAGGTTATTCAAAAGCTGATCCTATGTTTGTAAAGTTCAAACAATCACTAGAAGTTATCTAAAAGTCAAACCATGAGTTGATGGAATTCAAACCACACCAAAAATGTCATCTTGCGGTAGAATTTAACTCATACCAAGAAGATTCCCATCTTATCCGACCATCTTGAAAGCCAAGTAAGTCACTACTGAACCCTAATGTAGGTAACCTTTTAAATTATCAAAATTTCAAAATTCCTAGAGAATTCTCTTACCATCTTTTGCAGTTTTTCAAAGTTTTTTATAAACACTATCTTTTCTTTACAAGCTTATTACACAAAGCCTATGAAAATCCTTTTTCATAAGATTTTATTATGTAAGCATTGTAAAGAGAGGACAACTATCATAACCCAATTTTTTACTTTCTTTTTCAAAATATGTTCCAAAAATCCAAAACAAGTAAAAACAATTCAAAACAATGTGTTTTTGATGCGTTTAGGCCATTCACATGTCTTTTTTGTAATCTTCAATTATTTTTCTCTTATTGATATCTTTTTGAAAAAATTAAATTCAAAGAAATATGTTTTTGACGCAATCGTATCCATTTCATATATTTTTTTTATTATTTTTCTTATCAAATTGATGTTAACTTAGTTATATTTATTTTTAAAAAAAGCAAAATCAAAATAGGTAGCAAAATACACATGGGACTAAAGTGCAAAAAAAAGTGAAATAAAAGATAAAAAATTGAGTTACCTAGTGACCATGTAACTAAAAAAGATGAGAAAAATTATGGACCATAAATAAATGAGTGAATTGTAGAGAAAAGAGGGTCTACTGTACATAAAAATATATATAATATATAGAAACCCACATTACAACAGTCCCATAAAACCAAAAAAATAAAATAAAATACACAATTTGGTGGATGAAACAAGGGCCTGAATCTCAATCTCAAACTACAATTGTTTTCTCTAAAAAAAAACCCCACCTTCTTCACCCCAAATGTTTCAAATCCTTTAAAACTTAATCAAGTAAAGAACTTGAAATTTAAACACATTACTCTTATAGTTAGTATGTGTATCAACCAGAAATAAGTAGTAATAATATACAAATTGAAACTAAAAATAATAAATTAGTAAAAAGAACGAGAGATAAAATGTAAAAAACAAGAAGAAACTAAAGATTTATGGTGGGTTTTGAATGCTGAGAGAGGGACATAAAGAGAATAAAAAATAATTGAAGCTAATGACTCAAGGGTTGGCTCTGAATGATGATGGTGGGACTTAATGATGATAACAAATGTGACATAAAAATAACTCTAATTTAAAAGAGAGAGAAAATTGGATTTATCTCTTTGATTCTTTTTTTTTTTTTTTTTTTTACATGAGAGAAATTGAAAGTTGAAAGAGAGAAAAAAAGATAAGGTCAAACAATTTCGGTATATTTATGGGTTATTTATGGAAAAAAAATAAAAAACCTATACCAATCAGTTAACGATCAAAATTTTGTTTTGATTTATGATTTTTTTATTAGTGGAGATAGAGAGGAGAAAATTAAAATTAATTTTTTTTTGAAATGATGGATTAATATAGGACAATATCTTTGTTCTATTTATGTTTTTATCAAAATTTAAATTTTATATTAACCTAATAAATAAAGTGTAATTTCTAAAATTACAAAAGGAAAATATAATCCTTACAATCCTTGAAAAGGTCACAATAATTACTACTACATGTTAAAACAATTGAAAAAGACTATAATGCTTCACTATCATATGAATAGTGAAGTGCGCCTTAATCTTTTTTAAAAAAATATATTTTTTTATTTTTTTAAATTCTATCTTTCAAATATTTTTCTTTAAATTTCATCATTCAATATTTTATTGATTTTGAATTGGTTGTTATAATTTATTTTAGTTTGTGTTTTATAAGGTTATCATAGTCTTAAATAAACGTCCTTGTATTTGATTGGTGTTCAATTTTTTCAAGCATTTTTTTTGTTATCATATTATTAAATAAAAAATAAAATTTTTAACCCAATAAAATTTATGATCTGGATCATAGATTTGCGAGTTAAGCCGCGAAGCCTAGGTTGATCCAACATGTTACAATCTTAATATTAAAAAAAAATCATCTTGAAATATTTTTAAAGGCAAACCACGATTTCACTTGTTGTTCAGGTTGCTTTTAGACTTGCCAATTCAACAGAGTTATCTAGAGTCAACTCCTATACAAGTTAATTTTAAACCTGAGCTGGGTAAGAAGTTAGGTTGAAATGTTTCAAAGTTGACCTATTGGATCAGGTTTAATAACAATGCCAATAGTTTCCTTTTTTATAAATTCTGTCTTTAAATTGAATCCTTTTTTTGTGTCAATTTTGTCCTTCAATATTTGGTTATTTTGAATTAATATTCATAATTTATTTTTATTTACTTTCTAAGAGGTTATTATAGTCTCAAACAAACATCCTGATATTTTGTTAGTTCTTAATTTTAGAAGTGTCTATTTTTGTTATTACATCATTCAGTACAAAATATTTTTAAAAAAAAAAGAGTTGTTAAACCTAGTGGAGTCCATGATTTGGGTCGCAGATTTGACAGGTTAAGCCGCGAAACCCAGGTCAATCTAATATGTCGCTATCTCAATGTTAAAAAAATGTCATCTTGAAAGTTTTTTAAAGTCAAACAATGCTTTTTATTAGTCATCCGGGTTGTCTTTAAACTCGTCAAGTTGATTGAGTTATGTCGAAACAACTCTCACATAATTTTATTTGAAATATGTGCTAGGCAATGAGTCGAGTCGAGAGTTTTTAAAGTTGACCCCTGAGTCAGGTTTAGTAACAACTAGATAGGTTGTCCGCGCGTTGTCGCGGGCTATTTTTGAAAACATGCGCTACTTTTAATTGTGTGACAATTGAAAGATAAAAAAAACATTTTCTAAGCATGCAATCAAGAGCTAATAGCATTAAAAGGTATATGATTTGGCTTTCAAGGCTTGCTTAAATTGTCTAGAATTTCATATAAGAATCAAATTGTAAAATGTAAAAGGACATCAATCTAACAAAGCATTGTTTGAGCTACTTAAAACAAAAGATGGCATGATGAACAAAAGGAGTATGGAAGCCCAACTTTTAAGTGAGAAGTAAAGTTCCAACAACTGTTAGCAAGTAAAGAATAACAAATACTTGTCAACTCCTTGTTACTTCATGGACCTGAATCATTTAGTTAAGTGTCTGCAAAAATATTTTATGTATTCATCTATGTATTTGGACCTAATTTATAAAATAAATATGGTACACACCTCAAACAATCATTTTAAAAGGTAAATTTTTTCCCCAAGAGAAAGTAACATAAGAGCACCTAAAGCCTTTAAACTTTATTGGACAAGCATTGACCAAATAGTTTCCTCTACCAGATTATGCACACGCGCGCGCGCGCACACATATATATAGCATAAAAACTCCTAGATGTAAATCGAAAAACTTATGCATGCATCTAACTAAATAACCTAATAACCATTGTGTAAAGTAATGGGAAAAAATCACCAACAATAAACAAAAATGAAATTGAGATAACCAAGTGAAAAATGAAGATCAAGATATCTTACATCATAACACGGGTAATTTACATGGTCATGTTTAATAAATTCTTCTATCAAAATAAATTTATAATAGAAATCGACACACACATAAAATTTATTGAACAATAATTATATATATAAAAAAGAATGCAAGGCTGCACATAACAAATAAAATTTATTGAATAATAATTTAAAAAAACAATGTAAGGCTGCATATATGAAAATTCTTATAAAAAAATCAATATTAAAAAAATTAATTTATATAAAATTAAAAAAAAACCATGCCAGACCCAAGCACTTTATATCTAGCAATTATGCTAGATCCATATAAAATTTATTGAATAATAATTATAAAAAAAACAATGCATGACTACATATAACACATAAAAATTCATGAAAAATAATTAAAAAAACAATGCAAGGTTGCACCTATGAAAAATTCTATAAAAAAATCAATATTAAAAAAAATAATTTATATAAAATTAAAAAAAAAACCATAGATGAAGCATACCAACCTTTCTAAAAACTAAACACACCCAATATCATTTAAAAATAAGCACAATCTAATTAAAATATTTGATGTATTCATCTATGTATTTGGACCCAATGTATAAAATAAGTATGGTATGTACATCAAACACTCACTTTAGAAGGTAAATTTTTTCTCCAAAAGAAAGCAACCTAAGAGCACCTAAAGCATTTAAACTTTCTTGGGCATGTATTGACCAAATAGTTTCCTCCACCAGATTCTGCACACACACATATAGCATAAAAACTCTTAGATGTAAATCAAAAAACTTATGCACGCATCTAATTAAACAACTCAATAATCATTGTGTAATGAAAAAAAAAACATCAACAATAAATAAAAATGAAATTGAGAAAACCAAGCAAAAAATAAAGATCAAGATATCTAACATCGCAACACAGGTAATTTAACTGGTCATGTTTAATAAATTTCTCTATCAAAATAAATTTGTAATAGAAAAACACATAAAATTTATAATAGAAACCGACACATACATAAAATTTATTGAACAATAATTATATATAAAAAAAGAATGTAAGGTTGCACATAACATATAAAATGTATTAAACAATAATTACAAAAACAATGCAAGACTACACATATGAAAATTTTTATAAAAAATCAATGGTAAAAAAAATTTAATCTACATAAAATTAAGAAAAAAAACCATGTCAAACCTAAGCATATGAGCCCACATGATATTTACAATAAAACCATATGGAAACGACAAAAACACCCCCACATACAACCTTGTTTTTGTTGAAATTCAAGGGTAATTTTATATTTGAACTGTTTTAATAAAAGGATAAGACGGAGAAGCCCCTCAACACATGTATATTCCCCTCTTAGGGGCATGGTTGTATCTTCACTGTTTTTTTAAAAGACAAAAGAAACCCTAGCCCAAAGGTTAAAATTTTGTGCCATGAAGGGCAAATCAGTGTCTATATTGTAGCCTAAAAAACCTAAATAGACTATTTTATCCCCAATCATTCTTTCAATTCCAAATACATCTCATGAAAAATATAATTTTACCCCCAACTGCATGCTTAAAAGGTTTCTTTAGCAATGACAATACTATCATTACACTACTTTATTTGGCAATAACAACACTATCATTATACTGCTTTAATCCACAATAATATATATCTAGACAAACAATGAAAGAGACACTGAACTTTTTTAGTTTTTGTTATAATATAATGCTAAATAATTCCTTGTGGCTTGGATTTGTTTTTGTTAGATCTACCTCGCAACATAGTGTGGCTATAAAACTATTATATTCTATACGAAAAACAATGAGAATGACTCAACCTCCTTCATTGTCCAAAGTGCCACCTTCTCCTCTCTTTTCTATCTTTTATTCACTTTGTTTTTTATTTTTATTTTTTTATTTTTTTTAATTTCATCATTTAATATTGTATTTTTATTTAATTTTTAATTTTTTTAATTTAACCCTTCAATATTTGGTTAATTTTGAATTAATATTTATAATTTACTTTATATGA
>Ga0325410_1007444_pt1 | contig 11962 bp, 7 predicted proteins | sample PopdelMetagenome_16_FD_206182 | JGI IMG/M metagenome (GOLD analysis project Ga0325410, IMG submission 206182) | Populus deltoides microbial communities from Bellville, Georgia, United States - Xylem-PdIQD-R3 | ecosystem: Host-associated > Plants > Phyllosphere > Stem > Wood/Secondary xylem... | reverse complement strand
AAAGATCCATAGACAGTTTCTGCTAGGATTGCACACATAGATATACAGAAAAACACAAGAAAAAAAATATATTCACACAATTTAATATTGTACTTGTTTCAGCTATGTTTACGTCTATGGACTAATACGAGGCAATTGCACCATGATCAGAATCAATATAGTTTGAACTTTTATCACTATTCTCAAGGACAGCTTATTTCTCATATATCACAAATAATAGTCTAACGTTCTCTTCGAATGCTCTTTACACCTATAGTACAAAACAGAGTTAAACAACTATTTAAAAGATTTTGGCATGTGCATTTTCTAAATTGCTTTAAAAATATTTATTATTTAAAAGCAATAAAAAAAGTATTACGATGAAATATTTTAGATAACACTAGATTACTTATCTACCGCTCTACTTATAGGTCAGATTAAATTTTTTATTATAAAAAAATTTCAAAATAATTTTTTTTTTAACATTGAAATGATAAAATATTGGATTAACATAAATAAATTTGAGTTAATTTTTGAAACTTATGATTTAATATATGGTTTTTTATTTTTTATTTATAATTTTAATATGCTGATAATTTTTTAAAAAAATTAATTTAATATATTTTTAAAAATATCATGCACTATAATAACAAGCTTGATCCTATCGATATATTTTTAAAAATATCATGTTGAAAACTAAAATTAAAAGAGAAAAAAAAAACAAGGTAAGTCAGGTGCACTATGAAAACAAAAAGAAATTAGTTATTCATTAAACAAACATCAGAATATATTATACAAATATCAATGGGGAAAAGTTTCATCTTTTTGAAATAACATGGACATATGAGTTATTTATAATTTAATTTTTATAATTACTTGAAACTATTAAATGATGATAATTAGTTTTTTGCTCATGCATTTCATGTGGTGAATATAGTAATTACTATATTTTAATATTTTTTTTTAAAAAAGATAATTATATTTTAGCAATTTGAATACTTCTTTAATTATTAATTTGATTGCAGGTATATATATTAGATTGTATATTTTGTTATAGCTGTTTTGTTTCCTTAAAATAATAAATATTATTAACAATTCAAATATCTAATGAAATAATTTGAAAAAATATATATATATGAAACTTCTTATATGTAGTAATTTTTCTTTGATGAAAACAAAATTGATTTTTTTTTAAAAATCAAAACATAATACAATAAAAACAATTAAGAAACTTGAAAAATTTATATAAAAATCAATAAATAATAATATAAAAAAAAACCTTCAACGCGTGGGCCTAGCCTGGGTGGTTCACTGCTCCTGGCCCCTAGATAACAAAGCTAGGCACGTGGGCCTCAAACCTAGGCCCACGTGTCTGGGTGAGTTATTTTTTTTCTTTTTAGGTGGCAAACCACTTGTTGTTTGCCTCTTTAAAAAAAATAGGAGAAGTATCATTTATTGTAGTTGATAATTTGTCGTTTATTTTTCAAAATCTGGCCGGGGATGTTTTTAAACAACCTGATAACTCTTAAAAAAAACCCTAAAAACACTACAAAAAACAAAATCAGTCGAATATCTTTTTCCATGGATGTTTAGAGATAATAGCCACCATCATTAGATTTTTTTTATTGAATAAAACTCGTTAACTCTAAGAATGATATTTTCATCACTAAAAAATGGTCAAACTGATGACTTTTTCTCTTCTCATTATTTTTATGTGATTTTATCTCTCTTTTTTTTAACTTAGTGATTGAAATATAAAGAAAATGAATTTTTAAATCAAAATTAAAAATGTTAAAAAATAGAGACTACAAAGAAAGAAAAAGAGAATGTATGATGACTAAAAAGAACTTTTTCCAAGAATTTTGGACTAGCCATGTTTTTTCTTTTTGTTTTATACTTTGGTCTTTTTTTGTTTAATTTTGTCTATCCTCAACAAATTTAGACAAATTTGTCATCAAATTAGACATGTAAAATTGTAATTTAAAAAAAGGAAGGAAAATGAAAAAAAATTATTGTAGATTGGTACAATGTTTTACCTAGTCATTTTAACATGTTTTGTTTTGTTTTATGCACTTAGTTATACAATGTTTTACCTATTTATGTAATATAAATTGATATTTTTATGTGATAAGTGGGTAAAATTGCATCCTATAATAGCTACTTGGCTATATATCACCACCTTAGCCAATATGCTTTGTATCACTTAATTTTGAACATTAATTGAATCTTGAGTCAAATTCACATAAGTCAGTTCTTGCAATTATGATATTTTTATTATATTTTTAAGTAAGTGTATATATATATATATATATATATATATATATATATATATATATATATATATCATGTACCTCGTTAAATTATCTAATAAAAAAACTTAATTTTTTATTGATATATAAATTAACCAAAAACATCCTGAATATCTAAAAAAAAACTAAAGGTTGAACATTTTATTTAATTGTGTCATTTAAAAAATAAACAAAGTATTGGATTTTGTCCTATATTTGTGAAATATAAGTGTATTAGATATTATTAGATCATATACCCACACAACATTGTTTATTGGAGTAATTTTTTTTTAAAATGAAAAAACAAATATAGGCATTACTAATGTGTTTTAAAGAAAAAAGAAGAAAATTAAACCATATAGAGTTTGATCTGATGTGACCCGTTCAACTTGACAAGTCTTAAAGCAACCTGTGCATATGGAAAAAAAATAGTTTGACTGCAAAAATTTCAAGACGATATATTTTTAAAAAATATTGAGACAACAACATATTGGATCGACTTGAGTCAACTCAGGTTAACATGATAATTTCAAAGAAAGCAACAAACATATTGAAACTCAATTATCAATCAACCCATTGTTGAAGAATGAAATTAAAAAATAAATAAATTAAAATACAAAATAAAAAACTGAGTCAATCTAAGTTAACCTGTCAAACCTATATCTTGAGATCGAGATAACATAATAGAAAGCAAAGCAAAACAAATTATGAATCTTAATTCCCAATCAAATCAAGATTGGAGGATGAGATTGAAAAAAAAAACAATCAGAAAAAGGAAAAACAATGACGTGAATCAATTTAGTTTAATCCGTCAAACTCTTGACTCAGATCATGAGATTGAAATAACCTTATAAAAAGCAAACTAAACAAATTATAAAACTTAATTCTTAATCAACCCAAATGATGAATGATAAAATTTAAAAAAAATCAATTAAAAAAATAATTTTAAAAACCCGAGTCAACCCCGTTAACTCATAAAATTCATGACTCGAGTTATGAAACTAGGATAATATTATAAAAAGTAAACTGAAATAAATTTTGAAGATCAATCACCAATAAATCTAAAGTTAAATGATGAAACTGAAAAAAGAAGAAGAAGAAATTCAAACAAATAAAAAGTATTGTTTCAATAAACACTATTTTGTTAAATGGAGAACAATGATTTTTCCTCTTTAATTACTTCTTGTTAATAATTAATAATGTGGAGCTTTTGAAGCTAGCTTTATCGTCAAATAATCCTCAAAATACTAAAGAGGAGTTGTTTATTTTTTCTTAAGAGGATAAAATGAAATTGTAAAGTAATATGAATTAGAAAACTCATTGTAAGAAAAATGAATTAGGAAACATTTTGAGCAATAAAGTGTTATGACAGGAAAAAACCCACGAAAATATGTATTCATGGAAGATCAATAAAGATTTAAAAAGTAAAGAATCATGATAAATTAATTTATTGTGGAGGTCTTTTTACTAAAAAATAGGATAATAACATGATCGAAGTATTTGTCAAATTAAAATTGGTATTAGATAGCCATTTGTAGATTATTTGTATTTCTATAACTTAACCTATTGTCCTTAAACTCCTTTTAACTATATCCTAAAAATAGTAGCTTGACTTCTTTTTTTCTCATTTCTTTTTAATATCATTAAAATATAGTATTGAAATATCTAATTTAACCATCAAACCAGTAAAATTTTAAAAATATTTTTTTGTCAAATCAAATATTTTCAAAAAATTGATGCATACATACCAGTTTTTTAGCTCATACTACGCTGCAGGTTGGATAAACAAAAAACATTATCTAGGCTTCAAGGAACTTTTTAGTATTGTTATTACCCAGCGTGACAACCTTAAACTCACCCATCTTGATTCTTTATCGAGCCCTGATTTAAAACTAACCCTATGAGAGTTACCCTGATATGATCAAATTAACTTTATGGGTCCAAAAACAACTCACACAACAACAAAAAGTGTGGTTTGGCTTTTAAGTTTTTTTTTTAAATGATATTTTTTTTTAATATTGAGACAATGATTTATTAGATAAGCTCAGACTTTATGGGCTAACATACTAAACTCGTGACCTAAACTTTGCGACTTGTCGCAAGGGACAATACAGTGAATTAAAGTGTAAGAATAAAAATAGAAGTTGCCACCTAGTTTATACAAACTAGGAACTCTAATCGATTTTCATAGTTTTAGGTAAGGGGCTTACTTAAAACAAATTACTTCGTACTTTGTTTTCATGACAAAACTACATATTATATCCCTACACAAAATTTTTTGCCTAAACTAACTTACTATGGGAGATAATAAACTATTAGGACTTAGAAGTGATTTGGGATATATGCTTGGCTATAATGCTCAATCCTCGCTCTTGAAAAGTGGGCAATAAACATAATAGGATAAAATTTATGAATTGGGATTTTAAACCAATTTTCTTAATTATATCCCAAATTAGGTCTACAAGCCATCACAAAATTTTGGGATTAATACAAACCCGAAAGGTGAGAATCTTTAAACTCACAAACAAGATAGAAATAACCCAATAAAGCTAAAATTAGATTGATAGAAAACCCAACGCAATAATTACTTAAACCAAGAAACCAAAGTTATTAGATGAAAGACCCAACCCATTTGATTATAAAAAGTCAAAAAACTAAAAGTATAAAGATGAACGCCACAAAAACAGAATTACTTGATAAGTTTTAAAGAGTTCAATGAAGAACTAAGAGTATGAGTAACCTTGCACACACATAAAATATTATTCTAAATTAAATCAAGTCTCTAAAAAATATATAAATACAAGATAAATAACTCTATTTATAATAAGAAAAAATATCTTAAATAAGTATGAGAAAATAAGAAAATATTACCAATTCAAATAAGAAAAAGAATCATAAACTAACTAGAAAAATAATATAAATCATGTATGGTAGCTTCTAGACTGTATTGCAAGACATGTCCAATGTCAAATCACTACAAGATTTTAACATTTAGAAAATAAGGCCTTTAGAGTCTTCTAGTAAGATTTCTTCATAATCTAATGGTCGGATTAAAAATTATGTTTATTAGCGTAAAGTTGTGCAATAGAAAAAATAAAGCTCGAAACCGATTTAAGCTAGTTCAACTCTTGCATAGATCAAATTAATTAAAGCTTGATCATTCCTTATTGAATTCTAAAAGCTTAACTTGGCCCAAATATCCTAAATAAACCCATTGAAAGTTGTTTTAGGCTTCTTGACCCTTGACCTTATAATTGGCCTAATCGCCACCTCTATGGATTTTTTTGTGGTGCTTGTTGGTTCTCATCATAGGTCAAATTGACTCAGCTCAAATCAAGTCATCCTAAAGTACGAAGAAATACATCCTGAAACAAAAAAAAAATTATTAACATGCATTCTCGCAAAAAATAAATAAATAATGATCACTAACATGTATCCACAAAAAAAAGTTAACCATGAATTTAGAATCATTTGCATTTGAATGATATTTTTATCCAATATTTAGATGGAAACACATTGGATCTATATGAGTCAACTCGGGTTGACATGTGAAACTTACGAGAATAATCTTGGAAAAGACAAACTTGAAAGCTAAATCTCTAATTAACTAACATTGAAGGAAGAAATTGGTAAAAAAAACACAACAATCAATTTTTTTTAAAAAAAAAACAAAGTGAATTCGAGTTAACCAATCAAATTTGCAACGCAAGTCATGCACACAATCAAATTCAATAAATTTTTTTTATCCCAAAGATTATTTTTCATTTAATAGATTTATATGAAAATAAAATGTATGTGAATTCCTTTTGTATGATATGTTTTTTAAAATAAAAGAAATTTGACAGGCATGTGGGACTAAGATAGCACAAGCAAATTATTGATGATGAAGGGTGAAATTATATTTTTTTTCTAGTTTAAAGTTAAATAAAATAATAAATCATAAGTAAAAAAAATAGTGAAATTGATTTTTTAAAAATTGATGGACAAAAAAGACATTAAACAAAAAATAGAAAGAACATAATAGTTTGAATGTTATGGCTTTACCCGTCAAACATGCGATCCTGGTCATAGACTTAACTGAATTCAATATTTTTTTTCATAAATCTATATTTAACCTAAATATTTAAAAAAAAAACCTAAAAAAGACCCAACACCCTAGGCCTTTTAAAGGATGAACCTAAACACGCGAGCCTTCAAGCCTAGGTATGAGGGCCTTTAAGCCCAAGTCCTCATGTCTGAGTTTTTTTTCTCATTTAAAAGGGTGGTTGTCCACCTCTATTTTTTTTTATAAAAAAAGCAAACAACATGTCACCCACTATGGATGACGACATGTTATCTACTAGCTTAAATTTTAGTTACCATTGTAGTAGCTAGAAAATTAAGGTTATAATTTTTTTTATTCGTAAAACTCATTTCCCACCCATTTAACTCAAAAACACTCTTAAAACATCTACAAGCCATCTTATTAACCCAATAAACTAAAAAAAAGTCTAAATCACAAAATCAAATTGAATAAAATTTGTAATCCTCAATGTAGATATATTTTTAAGCAATATTAAGACTAAAAACAACCACTATAAAACACCTCTTAAATAGAACCAAATGATACAAATTTCAACTATTTCGGTAGTAAGAATAGATATCAATGATAAAAAAAAAAATTATGCCAGAATCCGATGAATCTTTGTCTCTCTCTTCTCTCAATTGCAGAAGGTAAAATATGATTGCAACAAGTTTGGAGCAATTTTGGAACCATTCTTTCAGAATTCTTATTCAGAAGTCAAGGTTGGTTCTTGCCCTAAATGTCAATCAAAGGGACCATTCAACGTTAACATTGAGCAGACAATATACAGTAATTACCTTACACTCCAAGAAAGCCATGGAATTGTGCCTACCGGTCGGCTTCCAAGATACAAGGAAGTGATATTGTTGAATGATTTGATTGACTGTGCACGCCTTGTGGAAGAAATTGAGGTCATTAGCATATATGCAAATAATTTTGACTTGTCTTTGAACAAAAAGAATGGATTTCCTGTCTTTTCCTCTGTAATCAAAGCAAACTATGTCACAAAGAAGCAGGATCTTTTTTCTGTGTATAAGCTCACTCAAGAGAACAAAGAAGAAATTGAAAAGTTTTCTGAAGACCCAAGGATAGGGGAAAGGATTATCAAGTGTATTGCCTCATCCATCTATGGACATGAAGGCTTAAAAACTGCATTAGCTCTGGCTATGTTTGGAGGCCAAGAGAAAAATGTTGAGGGGAAACACCGGCTATAAGGAGACATAAATATGTTTCTCGTAAATTCTGGCACTAAAAATAAAACTTGATTTCTAAATTATGTTGACAACACTGGATAGAGGGCCGCGTATACTACTGGTAAAGGGACTTCTACTGTTGTTCTAACAACTATCACTACTTAAAAAAAAAAGCATGTTAGCAACTAACTAGTCCGGTGCAGATAATATTAAAATTTGTTGTTGATAAAACTCAGTAGTGGAATTAGCAACAGATAATTTCAGATGCAAATAATAAATGCTAATTTTTAGCAACAAATTATCAATTGCTGATTGTTTAGTAACAATTTATCTGTTGCTGAAATTTGGTTGCTGATTGTATAAATTAGCAATGGATATTCCATTGTTAATCACCATTGTTGATCAACAACGGGTATTGCATTGATGATCTGTTGCAGATCAGCAATGGAAACTTTATTGTTGATCCGTTGCTGATTTGTCCGAATTTTTTAAATTATTTTTCCCATCTATTGAATTTTTTTTAATTATTTGTGGATATTTCAAAAATTATAGATAAATATATAAAGAACATAAATTAATACTAGAAATTATTTTATAAAAAATAATAACTCAAATAAAAATAAATTTCATAATAAATTTCTAAATCTTGTTAAACTTACATCAAAATAAATAAGTCACAATTTAATAAATATGTTATATCATAAAGGTGGTGATTGGGGTGGTGGTGGAAACAAACCAAAACAATGTTGACCATCATACGGTGGGACCGGTATATGATAGTCGAGGCCTAGGTTGATATACTGGATGAGACAAGGGATACATAGGTGTCGTCATATGTGGAGCCACATGTGACGGCATATATGAAGTCATAGGTGCCGACATACCTTGATTCATATTTGATGCCCAAGCTTAGTATCCCATATTATTAAGAAAGTTTTTGATTGAGGTCATCTCCTGTTATAATGATAAAATATGATCATATCTTTCCTATATTTGCTCTTTCAATGCCTAAATTAATGAGCTAGGAGGTGTTGACTCCATCGTATAGGATTGTGATAAAGCACTCGTACTAACCATGGATTTCAGCATACCAGGTGCACCATATATTCTACCCTTTGTAACTCCTATAGACACACACCAAGCTGCTCCATCAAATAAAAAATGATTTTCCCAATCAGCTCCATATCTTGAAATCATCTTCTTTTTTTTTTGTAATTCTCCTACAATAAAATTAAATACAATAATAAATTCATTTAAATTTTAAATAATATTAAATTACATTAAAAAAATACTTATAGCAACTTTTTTAGACTTGTTATCTATAAATGTTTCATATTGCTTGACATTCTGATGCAACACTGAAAACACATCATCCCATAAAGGTTTTTTTCCACCTGCTTTTTCTTGCTATCAACAAACAAAAAACATTAGAAAATATAAATATAAAAATTTGAAATCCATTATAACAAATATAAACAATCCTCACAATGCTAGCTCGATATGATGTAAATGACACCGTACCTCCAGAATGAGTGCTTAATTTACCATATGTTTCAGTTAGTCGATTATTTCTTGCAGATTTTGATCTCCTTTGAAATTCTGGGGTGGACCAAATTTCTTTAATCATTTGATTCCAATCATCATTGTATATCCAAACTGGACCTTTATTAATGCAATCCATAATATTTGTGGTATTTCTGTCGGACATAGCTCTTTTATGAGCTCGTGTCAACTGCTGGTTCAAAGCAATTCTAATCTTATCTTTCTAAATCTTACGAACAATTGGTTCATCATCCTAAGAAAATATACATCTCTTCTATATATAAAAAAAAAAGCTCAACATAGTTGTTAACTAGCCTATATAATTACAATCACACAATCAGTAGTAAAAAAGATGAACAAAAAAATATTGATAAAATAAAAAATTCTTAGCTACATCATAAAATGGAATTTAATGTCTTATATTCTAATTATTATAATATTTTTTTGGTATATACCTTACCTTTTCTTTATATATTCCTAAAATAGAAATAATTTGCCTTATATCATAGTAACATGACATGTTCTAACCTAATTGAAGTCGTTAGAGATGCAAAAACAATTATATATTAATTTATGTTTTCAATCAATTAAAAAACAATTATTTACATTAATTGTATCTAAGAGGTTCGTATTTCATTTGGTATTCACTTCCATAAAAAAATATTTTTTACTAAAGTAATAATCCTTGCATCTAAGATTTGGTGTGCATAGAAAAAAAGAATGTAACATCTCAAATATAATATTATGAAATCTCAAATATTTCTTTACTAATGTCAAGTATTGAATGATATGTCTAAGATTATGGAATTTTTTTAAAAACAAATTCAGCAAAGTCTCTTCTATTTTTATTGATATCAAGTTATCGACAAAACTTCTATTATATGTCATTACAACTCCCATATTGATCCAATCATCCTAGATCACATCCTATCCATCAAACAATCTCTCAATATGTATATTTATTAATATTTTCAAGTCTCATAATATTAATTAACAGTCAACTTAACTATGTCTAAAATAAAAATGTATAATCTCATACCTTAAACTCTTTAAAAAGTTCATCTCTATAAGTTGAACCAACTTTTTTTCAATTGTGCCATGGTCTTTTAAAATTTGACCTCAAAATAAGTTTGATCTCACGCCCACTTTATGAGTTATTGAAGCTTAAAAAAATGATAAAGATTCATTAAATTAATAAAACTTAAAAAATAATTATAAAACACAATCACCTTATAATAATAGTATTAAGAAATATGTTATGTAATTCTTTTCTTTCCTTGAAATGAAGTTTTTTAGTCTACACTTTAGCAAATAAATAAACATCTGCCCATTTTAGGTGTCATATAATGGGTTATTCTATATACTGAAAAACAAATTGAAAATTACATCAAAAACCAATTAAAAATATGTTAACTCTATTCAAAGTACCAAACACAGATCTAAAAATTTAACACTAGAAAGGACAAAAATCGCTCAAAGGGCTACCAAAATAAAGCAATCATAAATGCAGAAGTTTCTTTGAATTTCTTGATCATTTGAACGTTTTTGTGTTTAAAGAAATATAAATATTTATCGTCAATTCCTACTTTTAACATAATGGATTGGCAATGATTTCAAAACAAAACCCTAAACTACTATAATAAAGCCCGTTTTACCACTATTATTCTCTATATGTAAACAAAGTCCGTAAGCCTACAATTTATTTTTATTGCAGATAATTGTAATAAGACAATTGAATTTTCAATTTTCTTTACTTTTCGAAACATGTAAATAACATTCTCCATCCTCTGTTCTGCTCTGTTCAACACAAAGCCTAACCTCTCTTTCTCTATATATTTTTTTTTCATACCTCACCCAGTTAATAAATTTAAAATGAAATAAATTAGATTAAAAATTAAAAATATTAGTATGTGATGACAGCCATATTTAACAAATAATTTGCAAAAGATCAAACGAAATTATTCTTCTCATCAATAAAATTAGTTAATAAAATAAATATATTCTCTCTAAATTACAAATAAAATCTCTCAAATATGGATTTCTAATTATACCTGTCTTAATTTGTTGTACCGTATTCCTTGCAAGATGAAGAGGGCGTTTGTTTACGTGGTAGCTTTTGCTTTTAAAGCAAACCGCGTAAACCAGGCGTTTGATAACATGTAAACAGCAGTTTATTATTTGGTGGGTCCCATAATTTTTTGCATCAAACCGGCGTTTTTCACAAGCAGCTGGAAGCTGCTTCTCTCCAACTACTTCTCTTATAATTCACATGGGCACTGTTCATAACAGTGCCCATACCAAATGACGCCAGGTGAATTATATAATTCACCCGCGAGAAGCATTCACGTGGCACTGTTCACGTGAACAGTGCCAGGTGAATTTTTTTGCACTATTCATGTAAGTAAAATTTATTGAACCGCGTCCGACCTCGTAAAAAAAATTTAATTTTTTTAAAATTGTGTTTTACTAAAAAAAAAATAATGTTTAATATTATTTAATAACACTACATAAATTAGAAGAACATCGCATGATGACGTAATACTTATGGAATATGATCGCAATTCCAATTCTGTTTCTGATGATATTTTACCTAATTTTGTTGCATGCTCAAAAAACCATGAAAACTATAGTTCTTATCAGATGAATTTCATACGTGATGAAATTGTAGATAATTTAATGGAATAATAAAAAGTATTTGATATAAAATATTATTTATTTAATAATGTAATAATGGTAGTTAAATCTACAATATTTAAATTAAAAACCATCAATATATATATATATAATTATTTTATAACCTCAATTTGAAAAGCATTTTTTTAACCAAACACATTAAACTACTTTTTACTCGACCTCAGTTTCAATCACAGTTTTAACCAAATATATATTTTTCCAAA
>Ga0325410_1007443_pt1 | contig 11962 bp, 11 predicted proteins | sample PopdelMetagenome_16_FD_206182 | JGI IMG/M metagenome (GOLD analysis project Ga0325410, IMG submission 206182) | Populus deltoides microbial communities from Bellville, Georgia, United States - Xylem-PdIQD-R3 | ecosystem: Host-associated > Plants > Phyllosphere > Stem > Wood/Secondary xylem... | reverse complement strand
GCGATAAGTTAGATACACGATAACATGATTAATGTGAGTTACGACATGTTTTTTTCTTGTATTGTAATATTATTTTTCACACTAAATTATTTATAATTAGGTACATGGATTCAATGCTTTAATAGATTTTTATCAACAAGGAAGATGCAAGGAGGCAAAAATCCATGAGCATCACCCCACCATTGCAGTCGATGACTACAGGAACTGGTACATTTATATCTAGCATCGCTTTATCTCACCATCAAGATATCAAATTCTGTAGCCTCTGGATGTAGTACGATTCTCAGACATCAAGGAATAATAGTTTGTTATACATTAGTTTCTTTTGGTAGCATATAATAAATGTATTATATATTATCTTCACCAATTGGTTCTCAACTTTCCACTACCAAGGAGGCTTCGCTTTTACTCATAGTTATCAAATCCAGCTGGTTAATAGGCCGGCTCGGTCAACTTTAAAAAATTAAAAAAAATATTTAATATTTTAATATTTCATATAAAAAAATCAAGAAAAAATTCATGTGAATATAGACTATATATATATATATATATTGTAAATAATAAAATTTAAAAGAATATTTTAAATAGTTTTTTATCCCACATTGAAAAGATGCTATGTTATCATTTTAAATTAAAGTATTTAAACCAAAAATGTTTTTTATCCTACATTAAAAAAACATAACTTTTTTCTTGTGAATACAGAGTATATATACTAAAAACCTTCAAATTTCATATTGAAAAAATAATTTTTTTCTTGGGAACATAGAATATATATACTAAAAGGTTTCAAATTTCAATCCCATATTGAAAAAACATAATTTTTTTTCTTGTGAACATAGAGTACATATACGAAAAGGTTTCAAATCCCACATTGAAAAGATATTATATTATCCTTTTAAGTTGAAGTATTAAACCAAAAAGTTTTTTTTATTCCATATTAAAAAAATACAACTTTTTTCTTATGAATATAAAGTATATATACGAAAGGGTTTCAAATTTCACATTGAAAAAATAACTTTTTTCTTGATAACATAGAGCATATATATTAAAGGGTTTCAAATCCCATATTTAAAAAATAACTTTTTTTCTTGGGTATATAAAGCATATATATTAAAGGGTTTCAAATCCACATTGAAAAAATAAAATATTTTTCTAATATTTATATAGTTAACTTTAAAAAGTGTTAATAACCAACTAAAAAAATATATAAAAAAAGAGATATAGGAGAAAAACCACATTTGAAAAAAAACACTGGGTCTCATCTAGGTTCGGCCGAGTCGCCCGGGTTATTGGTTGACATACTAGGTCGACCAGGTTTTGTCGAGTTGTTGCAAAGGCTGATTTTTTAACAAACCTAGACGAATTCAGCCACCGGGTCAACCCACCTGTCCGAATTTGATAACAGTGCTTTTAATGTTTCGTTTGGTAACTTAATACAAATCACGTTTTTATAAATTTTAAATTTTTTTATTAAAAATAAAATTTTGAATATTTTTAAATTATTTTAATAAGCTGATATTAAAAATAATTTTTTTAAAATAAAAAAAATATTATTTTAATATATAAAAAATATTTTAAACTATTATTATTATTATTACAATCTCATACCGACACTATTTGAGAATTATCTGGTTGTGGGAGACAAGGACAAAAGTAAATCACAAGACATGATTCGCAGGATGTAGCACTTCAAAAAGCACCAGAGGTGAAAATGATAATATTATTATTATATGAAAATGGATATATTTGAACATAGTTAGATGTGATTATTTGATTAATAGCACCACTTAAATTCCTCTATTCCTAGAATGCAATACCTCTCTCATTCACTTAAATTTATCACATCATCATGGAATTTAATTTTGAATGCATTACAAGCCTTATATTCTAAAATATCATAAATTAAATTGTGATTATTTTGAGTGTAAAACAACTTATAAATAAAGAGATGTTTTATATAATTTTCGTTTCTATTCTTAGATATTTTTTAAAATTATTTTTAGTTTCAAAAAATATTAAATTAATATTTTGATACTTTTGATATACCGTATTAAAAATAAAAATAAATCTAAAAAATATTTAATTTTAATATAAAGCTATTTTAAAGAATAACCTTAATTATAATTCCAAACAATAGCGCAGCTCCATTACCTATGCTATCTGTACAATTTTTCTGAACACACTAATTTGTCAAATTTTTTCTTGACAATTTTCCCATTTTTTTTTAAATTCTAATACCCAAAAACTCCTCTAAAAATACGAAGGAAAGATATTAAATTTCCCCAACATATCTGTCGCTTTCTGACTTTAAAGAGCTCGAAACCCAAGCGCCACCTGTTCCTCTTTCTTCTCTGTCTTTTTACTGTTTCTCTCCGCAGAACTCAGCGGCGCTAATTAACCTTAATGTCATAAAGTATTCACTCTATAAGTACACGTGTCTACCCTCTTTTCTCTTCGCTAAGAATCCCAGAAAAGAAAATTCATTCTCTTGTTTTCTCTCGCAGTTTCCCATGTTCCAAACCGCACTGCCTTTAATAATACACTTCTTTTTATATTCACACTGTTCACTGATCACAACCCAACATGGCCCTTAATTCAACTGACCTGAAAGAAGTGGTTGTGAGCATGGAAGGCTTCGATGACAGTGGTGTTAAAGTGATGTTGAATAACAGAGGAGGAGGAGGAGGAGGAGGAGGAGGACGAGGAGGAGGGGGGATTTGGAGGGAATCAAGCTATGATTTCTTGAATGATGCAAATAAAAAAGATAAACAACGTGTTATTAATGGCGGCGACAACAACAACAACAACAGTGATGGAAATGGAAGTCACGAATTTGATTTTAAAGGTCATCAGAACATTAACAGTAACAGTGGTGTTACTGTTAGTGCTAGTGGTAGCGGTTCATCAAAGGAGGAAGAAGATCCACCCTCGAAGCTGATTGGTCAGTTCTTGCACAAACAGAAAGCATCGGGTGAGTTTTGTTTAGATATGGACTCTGAGATGATGACTCATCTCCAGGACGACGCTGTTGTTCATCATAAGAGTTTACCTCCGGTTTCTGAATCTCCTACTACTATTATGAATCGGGTCTCTTTCGACCCGAACCCACCAGGGTCATGTGAGTCAGTGAGGAGGAGAAGGGATTTTAAAGATTCTTCTCCAGCTAAAGAAAGTAACGGTGGTAGTGATGATGGTGAGATTTTGAAGTGTAGTTCTAGAAACCACAGGTCTTTTTCGAGCAATCCCTCGTTTAAGAGGAAGTCTACTTTGTTGAAGGACAGGCCAAAGTCTAGATTGATGGACCCGCCACCGCAGCCGCCGGAGAGGTCGGGAAGAGTGGCAGTTGGGAGGTCGGGGCTGTTAAAGTCTGGATTTTTAGGGAAAGGGAGTGTTGTTGATGAAGAGGAAGATGACCCTTTATTGGAAGAGGATTTGCCCGAAGAGTATAAAAAAGATAGGCTTGATATTTGGATTTTACTTGAATGGGTGAGTTTGATTATTATTATTGCTGCTTTAGTTTGTAGTCTTGCAATCCCATATTTGAGAGAGAAGGATTTTTGGAGACTTAGGTTGTGGAAATGGGAAGTTTTTGTTTTAGTTTTGATTTGTGGGAGGTTGGTTTCTGGTTGGGTTATTAGGATCATCGTGTTTTTCATTGAGAGAAACTTTCTCTTGCGGAAACGGGTTTTGTATTTTGTTTATGGAGTTAGGAAAGCTGTGCAAAATTGTTTGTGGTTAGGGCTTGTTTTGATTGCCTGGCACTGCTTGTTTGACAAGAAAGTTGAGAGGGAAACTCGGAGTGACAAACTTAGATATGTGACTAAGGTTCTGGTCTGTTTAGTTGTGGGTACCTTGTTGTGGTTGGTGAAGACCTTGGTGGTTAAAGTTCTTGCATCTTCATTTCATGTGAGCACTTACTTTGATCGGATCCAGGAGTCGTTGTTTAATCAATATGTGATTGAAACCCTATCTGGTCCCCCATTGGTTGAAATGAGAAGGAATGAGGAAGAGGAAGAGAGACTTCTGGCAGAAGTACAAAAGTTGCAGAATGCAGGTGCCACCGTGCCCCCCGGCCTTAAGGCAACTGCGAGCCTTTCACCACCACAGAGTGCAAAGGTTATCGGAAGTGGAAGGCTCCAGAAAAGCCCTCGAATAGGTACCCCCAAGCTCTCTCGTTCTCTTTCTAACAAAGTTGACGAGGGAGATGAGGGTATAACGATCGACCACTTGCACAAATTGAATCCTAAGAATGTTTCTGCTTGGAATATGAAGAGGCTGATGAATATAATTCGACATGGAGCTCTGTCCACACTGGATGAGAAGATACAAAATTCTAATGACGGTGATGAAGAGTCTGCCACAAAGATTAGAAGTGAAATTGAAGCGAAGGCTGCAGCAAGGAAAATATTCCAGAATGTGGCTAGGCCAGGGTGTCGGTAAGTTCTTGTTTCCACTCACTTTTTATGTTTTGAATCCTGTGTTAAATTGTATTTAGGTTCTAATTTTCTCGATTTAATCTACTATCAGCCTATTCTAGTAACTGACTTGCTCCGTGACTCTTCTTGTTGGATAATGTGGGATTGATTATATCAAATTTAACTGATTTCCAAATTTGGTTATGCTCTGTTTCATGATGCCAGAAAATGTCTCCTGTAAAAAAATTGTCCATCGAATGTCTTCTTGGACAAGGATCATTGAAGATATTCATTCCGAGTCATCTGTGTTTATGATGCCAGTATCACAGTCATCTTGTGATGATCCTCTGTCATTGTTTTATCATGCAGGTATATCTACTTGGATGACATCATGCGGTTCATGCAAGATGATGAGGCTACAAAGACCATGAGCCTCTTTGAGGGAGCATCTGAAAGCAAAAAAATCAGCAAAAAATGTTTGAAAAACTGGGTGGTAAGAACCAATTAACATTATACATTTTACCTTTTATTTTTTTATTTTTTATTTTTTCTCATTTCTCCTTTTTGGCATATTTTTCATTTTTAGTTCTAGAATTTTTGTTATGCTTGCTGAGTTGTGTAGGAGGTGCAAATGAACTCATACCCAATGATAAAACCCTTCTGCACAAGTTGGGGCACTCATTTACAGGACTGGACTGGAAATCTTTTAGCAATTTATAGGTCTATAACAATGTCAAAATTTGGACATTAAAGTCTTAAGCTATAAAATATGAAATCTCCATGATTTTTTTTTGGATGCTTGCCTTTAAAAAAATGTCAAAATTTAACAGTTCTATGTACTTCTCTTATAAAAACCTACTTCAAACATTGATTTCCAAGAGGGGTTGCTTTATCATCTCCAGTATAGACATAACTGTTTGCTTTTCAACGGGATGATCTCCTCTCTTCAATGAGGATTTCTTTTCACAGATTATGAAAAAAAGGAAACCTGCTTTGCAGATTCATATTTGATGGCATATCTGCAAAGTTTTTCTGCTTTCATATTTTTTTAGACATGAGATTGTGATTTTCTATTCTATGGTCATATGAAAAGGCACCTACTTGATTGTCTCAGGTTAATGCTTTCAGAGAACGGAGAGCACTTGCTTTGACACTGAATGACACAAAAACAGCTGTTAACAAACTGCATCGTATGGTGAACATTATGGTTGGGATTGTTATAGCAGTTATTTGGCTTCTTATACTAGGAATTGCTACTAGCAAGTTTCTCCTCTTTCTAAGTTCACAACTTCTCCTTGTGGCGTTCATATTTGGAAACACCTGCAAAACTGTGTTTGAGTCTATTATTTTCTTGTTTGTAATCCATCCATTTGATGTGGGTGATCGCTGTGAAGTTGATGGAGTTCAGGTATGTAAGCTAATGCATATGAACTGTATCACAGTTTCATGGATTTAACATGATATAAGTTTTGGCTTCTTTTTTTTATGGGTCTAATTTGTTTTTCTACAAATTTCAGATGGTGGTTGAAGAGATGAACATTTTAACTACTGTCTTTTTAAGATTTGACAACCAGAAGATAATAATTACAAACAGTGTTCTTGCTACCAAAGCCATTGGTAACTACTACCGTAGCCCAGATATGGGAGATGCAGTTGAGTTCCTCATCCACCTAGCTACTCCAGCTGAAAAGATTGTCATCGTGAAACAAAGAATAAACAGGTAACCACAGAAAGATTGGATAACCTTCTTTTCCCATCTCAAATTCTCTTTACTGAAGTCATAATGGTACTTTATCATTGATTTTACAACATTATGCTCTGTTAAAGAGAGTCCATTTTGTTCTCTTGAAGCTGAAATCACATTCATAAAGTTACATTCCAAATAAATCTCACTATACAGCATGAAAACCTTGGCAGAAAATAATCTCAACTCTTTCTTTCTGGGATCCACATGTGGAGCCTGCAAATTCAATTGCTGTGATTCTTTTAGGTTGCAGTTTTCGTTCGAATTGCACTTGCCCCTTGTAAATTTATGTCTTTGGGAAAGTTAAATTCAATATCATCGTCATTTGAATGAGTTTGTACAGACAGATCTTAGCCATCAAAATTTTACCTTGGGTTGATTGACCGACTGAGCCCTAGAACTTGATGTAGATGTTATTGCTTTGTGATGGAAAACAGCAGATACTGTGAAAATACATGCACGATTGTGCGGTGTTCATATTGCGAGCATCTTTTTTTTTTCAGTGCTCATTTCTTGTAAGATTCTTTTTCCAACTAGTGGGTGTTCTTTCATTAGTTTATTACAGGCATGCATCAAGTTAGATATTTTGTCAAGTTAGATATTTTTTTTGTAATCGATCATCTATGCTAAGAATTACTCTGCATCTGCCACTGCAGCTATATTGAGAACAAAAAGGACCACTGGTATCCTTCCCCCATGATTATATTCAAGGATGCAGAAGACTTGACCAGGGTACGGATAGCAGTTTGGTTGACTCATAGGATGAACCACCAAGACATGGGAGAGAGGTTTGTAAGAAGATCTCTCTTGCTGGATGAGATGATGAGAATTTTCAGGGAGCTCGACATGCAATATCGCCTTCTTCCTCTTGACATCAATGTTCGTGCCTTGCCACCTGTCACCTCTGACCGCCTTCCTGCCAATTGGACCAGCTGAAGGATGAAACAAAGAAAGCAGATATCGTACATTCACTGGCCACTCCTGCCACTTATATCTCCTTTTGAAAACAGTCCCCATTAAAATGAAATTGTCGGCTCTAGTATTTATCCTGGAGGATGAGAAGACTATATAGTACACGAACTGTTTAGAACTGTATGCCAATTCTTATTGTTATATAATCAGCTACTGTAGCGTCGTTGAATTTCTTGTATAGTTGTATTATGATTCTCATGGTAGCTGCATTTGCTAGCAAATTTGTTTGACTTCTCGTTAAAGAGAATATGGTGATTTTGCTGCCCATTACATGAGATAGTATATAAGTTGATCGATCATCTGTAGCCACATAGCACCACTCCATGTTTGAGGCATCATGGCCATTTTACATCTTATTCCAGTCTGAGAATTCTTATATTAAGAAGCATCAACGTGCACCTGGGCCTGAATGCTGCAACACAACGGACTTCACTGGCCGAACTCCTAGGGATGAAGAATATAACACCGCAAAGCCAAGCTGATCTTCGCCACATCAAGTCATCAAGCAAAACGGGAAAGGCGGGGCTATGCCTCTGGTGTGATGATACCCAGCAGCATCAAGTAGATAATAAAAGAGAGTTGAAAAGGAAAGCAACATTACTTTGCTTGAAGCGGCAGAGAAACAGCTTTCAAACTTTTAATTAGGTTATGTACATGGAAACAGACATCAGGTATCATCATTAAGGATTCCATGAAAAGTAAAGGTCAAACAACCTTCTCAAGTTTTACAAAAGATGTAATAATAACCACTAAGCACGTTCCTATCTTCGGATTCAGAAATTTTTTGTGAAACATGGATTTCCATCACGTTATTGAGGTATTTCTTGAACCACCTTACTGACTCTTACAGATATCAATGTCTCAGGTGAATGAATTATTGACTCAAGCACTAATGCCTTTTATCTTACAAGCTCCAAAGTAGCAGCAGTGGAATGGGGGAGCTCTGATGTCAGGAGAAAGCTACACAAATGAAGATTTCATTAAAAACATGCCAGCAGACCCTCGGGCATCCCACTTGATGATGAAGCTGGCAAAGAGTAGTCTAGAGTTGCCGCTGCCGTTTGGAAACAGTGCCACGCTGTTCACTGTAATGACAGTTCTGCACAACTGAGCAACATATATCAGGCACAAAAATTGCTGTCTCAGAATGATTATGAAAACTTTTTGGCCAGTATAGCCCCGAGGCTGTAGGTGGGGAAGGGATTTGGGGAACTGCCCTGGAGCTATCTGGCACCTGACCCAAGCATTCTTCATCATCCACCTCTTCTTCAGTAGACATTAAAATGGCAGAGCTGTCAGAATCTCCACGTTTGCCACTATCAGCCTGACTAGTAAGAAAGAAGCCAAAATTACAAATTGTATAGAACATTAAGGAGGCCAGTCACAAGCCGTTTCTAATAGCAAATTCATTAGGAAGTAATTCTGAAAAACAGCAGTATAGTAAGTATAGAAAAATCCACTGTGCGCACACTTTTCTGTGACAAACGCAATGAATCCAAAGTTTTGAAAATACCACAACTGATACAAAGCCAATGTGAATCAGATACAGAATCCAATTTTAACATTGGATGGGAAAAATGTCACACACAAATAAACAAACAATACCTGTTTACTAACACATTTCACAGGTGTTCAGTTGCTCTTAAGAGTCGACAAAAGTCAATATGTAACACACATCAAGGAAACAAGGGACCATCTAGCTAATTTGATAATTGTTAAGCGGTGTCCAGATTACACAATCATAATCAAGAAAATGCACATCTGTGGAAGAGAGAGAGGGCGGAGGGGGGGTTCGAGGATTTAGTCATTTCTGTTTTTCCATCATGTCAGATCCTTTTTCTCAATCATTATTCTATAATCTCTCTGAATCAGTGGGATAAGAACATGGCATGTAATCAGCGGAACTTAGCATTTCTCTCACACACGTAGCATGAATAATACTGAAAGATCCCTGCCTTATTATTTGGAAAGTGCTTGAGCTAAAACTCTTGGAAATTTTGAATGCAAGTGCAGGTAAGGAGAACAAAAAGGGAAAAAACGCTTGGAGCCTCAAAAGTAATCTACTTCCTTCAGATGGCCCTGCTTATAACAACAACAATACAGCCAAAATCAATGTTTTACAAGGGCAGGGAATTTTTGGTAAAAGGAGAGTCTTAGATCCCTGATTCCTGGTAAACAAACTTTGGTAAGAACCTCTGGAAGAATGGCCCTTGTTGTTGCAATTATACTAAAACGAGCTACAGTTATTAATTACATGAAAATATGTAGTCTAGTTGGAAGAACCTTCAGATGTACATTCCTACCATCAAAACATGAATTAGATCAAACTCAACTGCACCAATAATGGATCCAGTCTAGTTAGTTAACTTAAGATCTTACCCTCAAACTGTACATCTACGTTAGATTAAACTACAAGCATACCTTAGATGATCCATTATGCATATAGCCATAATTCTCATTAAATTAAGCCAGTTCAAGAAACTCATCTAGCCTTAATAGGTATATTATAGGTAATATAATTCATGTTCTCCTAGTTGGGATGTAATGTAAATCTCAACCAGCTGAACATGAATTAGATCATGATCAGCCTGTGTTTGCCTTGTGAATCTTTATGCGTACCTTAGAAGATCCATTATCAATATAGCCATAATTTTGATTAAACTCAGGCAGCTCGAGAAATTCATCTATTTGCCACTGTGAAATGCTGGAAGTTGCTGAACCTCCAGAATAGGGCAGCTTAGCAGGCCCAAAGTCTCCAACTCCACAGACATTCACAGGCGAAACTTGATTGCAAGGATTGGCCAAAGGCAATAAGGTGCCTCTTCTAGAAACAGGGGGTGATTTTGTTTCCGAGGTTTTCTTTTCCCCTGAAGGTGACTTTCCTGAGGAAGAGGATGCACCAGGATCAGTAGGTTCTAGACCTACCTTTACTCCAGTAAGCAGAAATCTCTGATGAACAGACACGTGGGTATTTGCTGTGTGTATGGCAACATCACATTTCCTGCAGAGCAATGCTCTATCTTCTAAACAAAAGAAAAAACCAGCAGTCTCCTGTAATAAGCAACGGATTCACCAGTTAGCAAACAACAAGAAAAGAAAAAAAGTATAAATTCATACCCAACAAGCTCACCTCTAACAAGTAGGGCCAGTGGTGGAGGGTGTATTGAATTATTTGGGGTGCCAAGTTAAAAATATCATGAGGCTTTAGGAACACTACGTAATATTTTGAAAATGTTTTTTTGGGGGATGAGGGCTCAACCATTTCCCCGAGTAAAGCAATAACTCCTCACATTTTTAGAACCATTGAAAAGAACATGGTGCTATAAGAAACTGGAAAGCTAGAACCTCCAAAGCATGGATTCTGTTTAATACGGGTATATGTCACTATTGCGAAATAAAAAAAATCTGGTAATGAAAATGACGAAGAAATTTAGAATTATGCATATAACTATTTTTATGTTACTAACCTTTTCACCATTCAAGAATAGATGAGTTACACGTCAAAACTGAAAGTAAAATCGGAAAACTGCCACCAAAGAGCAAAATGTACATTTCAAAGAAGGAACTTGATAGTTTTGAGGAATTAGACATCTGAAAGGAAAGCACGTGTTTCGAACAACCTAAGCCATAGAAAATGAATTTGCTCTTTGATGGCAAGCGAATCAGACAAGCAAATAAACAGGTCATCTTTTTGGTTCTTAAATAACAATACATACTAGGCAGTTGACTACTTTACTATGAACCTTATATACTTTTCTACGTGGGAAAATGCTAAAGCAGGCTGGCTGCATGAGGCATAACTAGCAGATATTGACAACTTGTTGCCAAACCAAAAGAACGCTCTCTTCTTCCCCTTTCTTCTTGATTGTCTTGGTTTACCTTTTTCGCTCAAAATATTTGTCACATCCTGATAAGCCACCACGTAGATCTGAGAGAGCAACAAAACCGAATCCCAAGTATAGTGAAGTGCAATGAAAGGCAAGCGCAAGACCAAGACAAACGTGAGTCATGCAGGATTGATGATAACAAATTAAAGCATGAGATCTTCACCACGTCAGCTAGTAATGCTAATCATCAGTTTTTTTTATTCAGTTTCCATTCAGTATTTATTTTGTTCTATTTTGCAGTAATAGTGTAACCGTTATAACGGGTCCTTATATTTCGGCTGCATAACCGAAATATTGATTAGTTTCCATTCAGTATTTATTCTGTTGTAATGTTACAGTAATTTAAATATTGTAACCGTTCTAACAGGTCCTTATAATAAGGCTGGAAAGAAAGGAAGAAGAACAATATTTTTTCTATCATAAATTTATCTTGTGGTTCGTTCTCACCCGAAGAGAACCAGTGTGAATTCTGCTATTACAAATTAGCTCTTGACTAGGACCTTATCAATTGGTATCAGAGCGAGGTTTAAATGGCGACTAACAAAGAACGAATTGAAATGCTAGAGGTGGGGCTCGGTGGAGTGCAAGAAGGAGTACAGAGAATAGAGATGAGCATGACTAGAAAAATGCACGAGTTAGAAGAAACTATCAATAAACTTTCAGAGGCGTTGTTATCAAGCAAGGGGGAATCAAGCCATAGCAACGCAAACCGAGAGGGCAATTCTCGTTCAAGTCATGAGGAGAATGAAGGAAACATACAAGTTTTTTCTTCAAAAATGGCCAAACTTGAATTTCCACGATTTTTTGGACAAGACCAGACAGAATGGTTTAATCGTGTGGACCAATTCTTTGAATTTCAAAATACTCCAGCCAACCAAAAAATATCACTGGCTTCTTTCCATCTGGAAGGAGAAGCAAATCAGTGGTGGCAGTGGGCTCGTCGG
>Ga0325410_1007439_pt1 | contig 11964 bp, 6 predicted proteins | sample PopdelMetagenome_16_FD_206182 | JGI IMG/M metagenome (GOLD analysis project Ga0325410, IMG submission 206182) | Populus deltoides microbial communities from Bellville, Georgia, United States - Xylem-PdIQD-R3 | ecosystem: Host-associated > Plants > Phyllosphere > Stem > Wood/Secondary xylem... | reverse complement strand
CTTTTCTTTTCCAAATATTTTTGGCTCCACGTTGAACTCTAAGACAGATTAAAAAAAAGGTGACGCCATTATGAATATATTTTCTGGTATAATAAAAGTTTTTAATTAAGGAATGCAAGCATAGTTTGGAAACTGGTTGCGGGTCGATCTATAATCCGGCCGATTCGAGACTAAAACTAGACCGAGTTGAAGAAAAAATAGAAAAAAAACCCGGTGTGACCTGGTGGGTTGACCCGGCAACTCGGTCAGAACTTGGTTGCGACTCGTTGAATTTTTTTTTACTAAAACGATGTCGTTTTGATTTTTAAAAAAAGAACTGACCTAAACAACCCGGTAACCCAGTTAAAACTCAGAAATCTGGTCAAAATTCAGAACCCGAATCTTAAACCAGGTTTAAAAACTATGAATGCAAGGATAATATATGTGTTTAATAAAATATATTAGAAGATATAAAAACAAAGAAAATCAAATAAGATGCCAAGTTGAGTAAAGATTTAAACAAGAAACAAATCGTTTATATATATATATATATATATATATATATATATATAAAATAAAAGATTGATATCTTATCATGTGCTCATCAATCATTAATAACATAAATATCCTCTATATTCTAAATGTGATTAAGAAATATCTAAGTTTTCTGAATGTGATAATAGTCCTTCACTTGCCAATTATAGGTTTATAATGAGAATGCTTACATGTTCTACACTCGGTCAATTCTGTATTTTCAAGGAAGTAAAACATGTAGAAGTTTGGACACATGTTAATTTTCTGGTATCATAAACTGAGGGGTTTCATCATGTACTTGGCAGCATAAAAGTTCTCTTTCAGTCTATCCTTTTTAGGTAGAATACTTATTGTCCATTCAATAATTCTGTCATAACTGGTCCCGCTTAACCCATGATCTAACATGATGGTGAACATTTGTACAACGACCGATAATTTACTGTGATTTGTGTAACTTTGTACAACGATCGATAATTTACTGTGATTTGTGTAACTATCCCATAATGGTTCGTCAAAATCTTTCAAAAGATAAAAAAAACATGGTTGCGTGTACATTAGATTGTTCTATGATTGGACATTGACCGGCATGACTTTGATTCATTCACATAGCATCCATAATCATATTTCTATAAGGATTATTATTGTTATCTAAAACTCCAAGCATATTGTAAGAACTAAAAGTTGACCCAACCATCCTTTCTACCATGGTATCGTGAGGAACATATGGTTCTTCTTGTGCCTATATATCAATACATATATTTCTCTATGAACCTTTTCTGTAGAAGATGCATCGTTACAATATATGGATAGAGAAACGTTTTTTTTACACATCTTGCATAGATATCTAATACCCTCTCCACTAATATTTCTAGGATTAGATAGTGTATAATTAATAAAACTCTGAACTCTATTACAATAATTTATCCTCTGCAACCCTTAGGATGGATCTCTATACATTCATAAACAATCATCTATTACTTATATCAAACATATATAAAATAATTATGACAACATGTATTAATTAACTACGTATGTTAACTAAATAAATTTGCAAAAATATTAATTTAGATCAAACTTATTCAATCTATTTTAATAGTATTCTTAATTTGTTATCAATTCTTTACATAAATTTAAATTTCTACATATTTACTGAAATATGTAGAAATATTTCTAGGATTAGATAGTGTATAATTAATAAAAATCTGAACTCTATTGCAATAATTCATCCTCTGCAACCCTTAGGATGAATCTCTATATATCCATGAACGAAACATATATAAAATAATTATGACAACATGTATTAATTAACTACGTATGTTAACTAAATAAATTTGTAAAAATATTAATTTAGATTAAACTTATTCAATCTATTTTAATAGTACTCTTAATTCGTTATCAATTTTTTTACATAAATTCAAATTTCTACATATTTACCAAAAATTTCAACTCGGCAATAAAATTGACAAAATATAAAACGGACCTGTTAAATAAGTAATTATTTATTTCATCACAAAACATCTAAGTAAAAAATTCAACATGAGTTTCATCAATTAACAAACAAATATAATTTTATAAAATCTAAAACAAACCCTAACATGTACAAATCATAAATCCATACAATAAATTTGTATGAGCAAAAACTATAAAACAAGTTAACACCCAAACAAAATATATATACTACAAAAATATACAAAAAAAATTACATTTTAAAATTGAGTTCAAATAAAAAAAACACGTAGATTTGCTTATATAAAGTGGAGAATCCTCAATAAAATTTGAATCTGAACACAAATATTAACAAACTAAGTGTTGTTGTGACCGGATTTGTTATGAAAAGTTGAATTGTGTTGAGATTGGGGAAGGAGAGAGTGATTGTTTGTTGCAATGCATAATAAAAAAAATGAGGTAAAGGAAGGGGGAAGAGAATAATTCAATCGTCAAGTTATAAATTAAATATTATCAACAATATTACTAATATAATAAATTTTTAATAATTTTATTATTCGTTCTGTCAATTAATGTGTTCATACCAACTTTAATAAATTGGTATGAACACATTGACCTCAAAACTTTTTTTAAAAAAATAATCGTATCTTCTAAATGAGATCAAATCTATAATTGCAAAATTATGAGGCCTGGAATTCTAGCAATACAAGGGAAATGAATGATTTCTTAAAATACGATACGTACGAAATCCTAATAATTTGTATCTTGATTTAGAGATAGGTTTGATGGATTTAAATTAAATACCACAAAACACACCCAATTAACTCTCAAGTGCATTTAATTAAATGCCACAAACTGTATTTTATGAATGCTCAAGAATTTGCCAGAGAGGTCAGAAGGTCAATATAGCTCTCAAGTATTGCGTGGTCTGCCTTCCAAGCTCTTAATGCTTACATTGTGACCTCTCACAGTCACTTGCATTCATTCATTTCATCTCCCCAACCCCTCCACTTCTCCTCTTCATTTTCAGTACTGTGTGCCACCATATCTTCATCCTCTCTCTCCAACCTTGTGTTAGTGCCATAGATTATACAGTCTCTCGCTCTCCTTTTTCTTGCTTGTCTACAAGTTATCTTCTTGCAAGTAATAGTTCCTCAAGGCACTCTTTCTTCTCTTTTCTTGATCTACTTTTTTATGGCTTTTTGTGTTTTTCTAAAAGGTGCTGATAGTTTTTTTTTTTTTTTTGTGGCTAACAGGTGCTTTAAGGTAGTGGCTGGCCATGATGACGATGGGACTGGGGAGCTTGGTGATGAACTTGAAATCGAAAATAAGAAGTTTGAAGATGAAGAAACCATATGATAAGATTGAGAAGAGTGATAGCATGAGAGTTGAAATAAGAAGCAGGAAGGCCAGGAAGCTCGTTGAAGAGACATTGAAGATCGCTGATTCTCCAAAGACCAAGACGTATATTTTCTGATCAGTACTGTTCTTGATCATGATCATCTCAGATCCCGCAAGTAATTAGAGGGAAGACATCTCGTAGTTGTGTCATGTTTTGATGTTTCTTTCATTTCCTTCTTGATTAAGCATGTTTTAATTATAGAAGATGATACAAGAAGGTTGTCTTTAAATTTGTTGGGGGCATGCGTTACTCTTATTTTCTTCTTCATCTCCATGGCTAGTTCATACCATATATATATATATATATATATATATATATAACCCCATTTCCCTTAATAAATCCTTCTGATGCTCATCAATATCTCTATCATGTGGTGGCACAAATTGTGCCATAAAGCTATCCACCTTAAAAACATGTCAAGATAAATTCATGGTACACATGTAGCAAGGCTCCAGCCAAAATATGTCACGAAGTCATGGTCCATGGATTTATATATATATATATATATATATATACAAACAACCTCAAAAATATTATCACAACTGAGAGCATATGGTGTGAATTCCTCCTGGAGCTTGGGATGCTCCAAAACGAGATAGATTTTCCTTATATTCATAATTATGCTGTTCATGTATATGTGATCAGGGCCATCTTCTTGCAGGCTATATCACAAGGTTTAAAGACTTGTTCTCTTTCATTGTAGGGCAACTAACATTTGCTTAATTTAAAGCAATAGATAATCATCCGTGAGAGAATCCTCCTCTACGTATTTTTTAAGGCAACAAATTAAGAAGTAGAATATGCCTCCACTGTTGCTTATCATAAACAAATAAAGACCTGTTCTCTTTCATTGTAGAGCAGCTAACATTCTGCTTTAAAGTAATAGATCATCATCCGTGACAGAATCCTCATATAGGTATTTGTTAAATAACAAGTAGAATATGCTTAATTTTCCACTGTTTGCTTACCATAAATAAAATAATTACGTACTTCCTAATTAAAAGCTGCATTAATCCTTAGGCCAATACTGCTAGCTCGTGATGGCGTAATATAAGTAAAATCCATCAACAATTCAACATGTGTGAGTCATATACATGATTTAATGAGAAAATCCAAAATTAACAATGGTTTTCGGCTTTCTTTTAAACCAGGAGAAGAGGTGAATATGTGAAAATAATACAACAGGTCCATTTTAACTATACTTATTTTTATATATTTTCCCTAGATATGAAGTCAATATCTCAATTAATGTGGAATATTGGGAAGGTCTGCGATAATATTTGGGGGAAGAAAGATGAGAGGAGGACAGAAGCAAAACAACAAGACGCTGGTGAAGGTGAAGAGGATGGGGAAGATGAACGGGTATTTTGAGAAGTTTCAAAACAACAGTTTTTTGTGTGTGAGAGAGTAGTTAGTGGAGGAGAAAAAACTGAGTTTGCAGCCCACTAGAGAACCTTTAAAAAATTCAATTTTTTTTTTTGTTAAAATTTAAAATATTTTAAATCGTTTTGATGTCAAAAATAATTTTTTAAAAATAAAAAAAAATCATTAATATGTATTTCAGCACGAAAAGTTATTTAAAAAATAACCACAACCACACTACCAAGCAATTTCTAAAAAACAGCTTGATGTTGCTTTTTATTAGCATGTGGTTGAACACAAATTATAATGAATTTCATGAACATAAACTTATATTTAGTATGTAACCAAACAATTTGAAAAAAAACAAATACAATACTACAATAAGGATATAGCCGAGTCTTATAAATAAAATTTATTATTATTAAAAAAAATTTATCTTTTAATGAACCGAATTAACCCGACACGATCAAATTAGATGGGATCAATCCATTAACTTCTAGATACCATTAGGGTTTAGAAAAAAAAAATTATGGTCTTTCCTGTAAAATGAGGAGGAGAAGAGGTAAAATATGTGAAAATAATAAAAGGGTACACATTAACTATACTTAATTATTTTTTTATATATTTTTTCCAGGATAAGAAGTAAATATCTCAATTTGAAAGAATTTCAAGTTTGCACTGATCCGGTCTCTAACAATTTGGGAGCTGACCAATACTGATAACCCACTTACTATATGTTCATATTATGGATCATCATTAAGTTAATCCACGTTATAAAGCTAATAAAGACGACAAATCCATGCCTGAAAGAGTACTAATACGGTCCATGGTGATAAGAGGAGATGAATGATAATGGAATATAAAGCATAAAAAAAGGGGTCCATATCGCATCCCACTTGCCCTCTCAATATTAATATAATTAGCAAGAGAGAATGGTAAAGGGGAAGGGAGGCTAAGAATATTCATGCGAGACAAAACATGGAAAGTTGGTCATGATGCGGCACTTATTTTGACATGAAATCAAGATTTGAAGGTGGACACATCGTGTGTTCAAGAATCATTTATTTATTTATTTTGAAAAAAAGGAATTTCATTCTCACTTTTCTTCCCCCCTTTTTATTTTATTTTATTTTATTAATATTAATGTTCGGACTAGTTTACATGTACCTCGATTAATTCTACATATCTTAAAGTTAACGACTATATAAGTCTCCAGTAACCCTGAAATTTATGAGACTTGAACTGGTGATCTCTAGAAACAAATCTAAATATTAACCAGTTAAACGACACCCTTACGGACCCTAAAATTAACGACCATGTAAGTCTCCAGTGATCCTAAAATTTATAAAACTCGAACTAGTAATCTCTAGAAACAAATCTAAAAATTAATCAGTTAAGCTACAACTCTCATTATTTATCTTTTTATATTTTAAAGAGAGGAGTGTCCACATGAAATGGTACATGGCAGTCCAAGAGGGTCGCGAAACAAAGGTGGTGGTTTCAGAAATCCAAGTGGTAAGAATCTTCATTTATTGCAGAATTAGACAAGGGAATAAACACAAGAAGGAGTGCATATGCTACATTCATGTCCATACAAGCAAGACCTTGTCTCGTATTGCAAGGAGTCAATTGATTGTAAAGTTCTCGAGGTTCTTAAATTAAAAGCAAAACTCAACTGCTATGCACAATAGAACGTGCACTAATTATATGATTTGGGTTTTGCTGCGGGTCGGATAAGTTTTCTTGAAAGAAAAATAAAAAATAAAGTGTTAATATATTTTATTCAATATAAAATAATTAATATGCACGTGTTATTAACATATTTTTTACATTAAGTAAAAAATATAACGGTGAATCATAAAGTTAAAGCTTACATATAATAAAATATAATAAAGATCATATGTATTAATAAAAATATATAAAATTTTAAGTTAATTTTTAACATAGTTAAAAATTAAAATAATATTGCAATTATTATGATAAAATACTATTTTTTTAGTCTGTGTGGAATAAATTTTTCAAAACAAAAAAGAAAAAAACATTACAAAAAAATTACAAAAATGAATAAAAAAATAAATGGTATAAATAGGTTAAATTTAAGAATAAAAATAATATTTAAAAAAAACTAAAAAAAAGGAATGATGTAAGCCATTGTCGGCCATATAAGGAGATTTAGGCTCCATTTGTCTACGCGGCTGCGGTTGCGGTTGAAATAAAACGCAGCAAACATATATTTGGTTACAGAAAAAAACGTTGTTAATTGTTCATGGGTCCCACCTTTTACTGAGTTGCAAACTTAGTAATCGCGAAGCAGCATCCGACTGCTTTTGTTTCAACAGTAAACAATGGGCAACATATTTACGCACTGCATGCTAATTAATTAGCATGCACAGTGTAACTTGCATACGCTGTACGTGTAACTTGCATACACTGTACACTGTATGCAGTTCCGGTCGGACTGATTCCGGCCAAACCGGTTCCGGTTCAAAGCTTAAAATACATTGAATCAGGTCCAACCCCGTAAAATAAAAATTATTTTTAATTTTTTTAATTGTTTTTTATTTGAAAAACTAGTGTTTAACTTTATTTAATGACACTACATAAATTAGACAGAGATCGCTTGATAAAGTAGCATTTGTAGAATTTGATCGCAATCCTAATTTCGTTCTTGATTATATTTTACCTGATGTTATTGTGCGCTTAAAAAACCAAAAAAACTGTAGTCCTTGTTGGATATATTTCATACATAATGGAATTGTAGATATTTTAATGGAACAATAAAAAATATTTTATATAAAGTATTATTTATTTCATGATGTAATAACAAAAGTTAAATTTACAATATTTAGATTAAAAACTATCAATATTAATATATATTTTTTAAAATTATTTTATAACTTCAATTTTAAAAACATTATTAACCAAACACATTAAACTACTTTTTTTCAACCTCAATTTCAACCACAATTTTAACCAAACACCTATTTTTTCAAACCAACCTCAATTAAAAATACTTTTTATAAAACAATTTTTTTCAAAATACAACCACAACAGCTGCCGCAATACCAAACACAAACTTGGTATCATTAAATAGCAGTGTGCTACTAGATTTTTTTCTTTTTAAGTATTTCTTGATTTTCTCTCTCTAGTTTCTCATAAAAGTATTAAGTTAAAAGCTTATATGGTTGTGTAATATTCATTAAAGGAAGAAAAATGATAGTGATCTCACCTTGTTTGAAGGTTGGAGGAGAGAGAAATAAAAGGTTGGAGGAGAGAGAAATCAAAAGGAAAAGTTTTGAGAATTGTTTTTTATGTCTCCTCCATTGATGATGATGTAAGGATTGTTGGATTCAATTAATTGAGGGCTTGTATAGGGCTTCAAAACAAAGAAAATGGTGGTAGTCTTGCAGAAATGGAGATCGAATATGAGAGAAATCAAGGAGAGAAGTTTTGAATTTAGAGAGAGAAAGACAAAGTTAGGGTTTTTGTGAGAAAAAGCTAGGAAAAGATGAATTACGTTCTTCTAATGTTTATTTTCTACCTTTCAGCTCATATTCTCTAAAAACAATAATGGTGGTTCAGGTTTTGGTGGAAAAAATGATGCACAATGTATTTTTTTTTTTTTGGTTCTCAAATAACTTAATTTTATTTTGGTTTTTTAATTTTTTATTTTATTCTTTAGCCCATTGGGCTTTTATTATTTAGAACATGTTTGGGAACGCGGTGTCAAAAAATTTAAATTTTTTTTTGTTAAAATTTAATATGATCTATACGTTTTTGATCGTTTTGATGTGCTGGTGTCAAAAATGATTTTTAAAAAATAAAAAAACATTATTAACATGCATTTCGGCACAAAAAGTTATTTGAAAAACAACCGTTATCACACTGGCAAGCACCCTCTTAATCCCCTAGCAACTTTATTTTATTTTAATCCCTTATTTATTTATTTTTTACACTTTAGTGGCTTGTTCTATTTTACTCTCTATTTTAATTTTAAATTTTTTATATTTTTTCTCACATAAACAACATTAACTTCAATTTATTAAAGAAATAATTAAAAATTCCAAAAAAAGCATGCAAATAACCGAAATACATAAAAAAAACATTTTAAAAAAAATTATTTTAAAAAAATTAAAAAAAAGGAGTTGAAATTGGATTACAACACTCCTATCTAATTATTATTATTATTACCACGTACACCTTTTGAAGAAAACCAAGGAGCTACTTCCCCATATTATTTTGCAAACAGCATATCTTAAATAATTTTATCACTCAAATTTCTTAAGCTACTTGAAGTGTAAAGTCAAACTCATCCTCTGTAAGCTAATGTCATGCCTCCCTCCATTAACAAATAATTTGACCTTTCTCCTCTGTTGATCTTGAAATTTAATATTGCAGTACTTTCGTACACGGCAGGAATTTATTTTTGCAGCCCCTCAGTCATGCTGATTTCTAATTATCAGGACCACACACACACACCCCCCATTAATTCCTGACCAGGGTATTTATTTTAATTTAATGTTTTGTGCAGTATTTATTTTTTAAAATTTATTCTTGATATATCATCGTATAAACGATGGAAAATCATAAAAAGCTATAAATATTGTTTGTCTGCCTCTACAGTTACATCATCTCCGTCACTTGTTCCCTTCCACTTCTTCTCTCCTCTGCTCTCCCTGGTTAACTCCTCTTCGAAAGTGGTACCGCCATTCACTCCTTAATTTTAGTCCTCTGATAACTATAAGAACACAATCTTGCTGATTTCTTTTCCCAGCTAAAGTTTTATCTTCTTGCAAGTAATTCCTTTGAGGTAGGTAGGTACTCTTTAGCTTCTCTTCCCTTTTTCATCTCTGTGTTTGTTTAAAAGCGGTTAAAATCATTGATTACTTGAATAGCAGGTAATTTTAAATAGCTAGAGCTAGCCATGGTGATGATGGGACTAGAGAGGTTGATGGTGTTCTTGAAATCCAGAATGAGGTTCTTGAAGATGAAGAAACCTTATGATAAGATTGAGAAGAGTGAGAGCATGAGAGTTGAAATAAGAAGCAGGAAGGCCAGGAAGCTCGTTGAAGAGACATTGAAGATCGCTGATTCTCCAAAGACCAAGACGTATGCTTTCTGATCAGTACTGTTCTTGAGTATTTCCTCTCGGATGTTTAGTTGCTACAACACATGTACGTAGTATATACTGAAGATAATATTTACATGTCCTCTCTCTTTTAATTATTAATCTCGTCTCTTGTCTTCAGTTCCTCCATGGCTAAGCTCGGTCATGGATGATACAATAGCACAGCTCCATCCCCCTCGATCCTTCTAATCTTGAGCATATATAATTGCAATTTACAACATTTTTTACCATAACAAATAACTTAATAAATTAATATAGTTGACGTTTATTGTGGCATAACTCTTTGTTAATTGAATGCATGGGATCAGTCGAATTTACTTTTCACACGATCATTTTAGATTTCAATCCAAGTAGAGGATATATAGCAGTCATAACATGTATAATCCACCAGTTTAAAATTAATTTTTGTTATAATGGCTGCATGAATGAATACAAATATACCCTGATATTGAAATTATACTAAGCACATACATGAATGTGCCAAGAACATATCGTGTAAGCAAGCAGTGATCCATGGATTCGCTATCTCAAGAGCTCCTGGTGTATGTAACTCAGGGCCTTGGAAATTATCAACAACATATGGTGTGGATTCCTCCTTGGACGTGGATCACAAACCTTTGGGAAGTGATCATGGGTGGTCTAGTTTGAGTTGCATATGTATCACATGATTTGGACTTTAAAGACTTGTTTTTCTCAGTCATGAAGAACTTTCGGAAGCCATTAATAACTTAAAGAATATGCTTCACGTGTTTCCTCATTAAAGCGATTCACTTAATTTGGTCAAATTAATTAAAAAAAGATAAACCCTCTTCTTCTTTTTTAGTTTTATGGCTAGAGATTTTATCTTCGAGCTAGATAATATGCTTCCTGTGTTTTCCCTAAAATTTATCAGCCTCTGATATAAACAGCTACGTACAGATCTGATCATCATTGCATACTATCCTTCTCTGACAACTGGGGCGCTGACACTGCAGCCACCCAAATACTTCATGTTCATGTGAGGATCATCGTTAACTGCTTGAATCAAAAGTTAATTATGTCCACGTAATAAAGCTATAGAGATGATAAACTGTACTTAAAGATATTAGGTGCTGATGATATTTTTCATACTCCAAGGAGTGATGAATAATGGGATATAAAGCAGTAGTGAAGAGCTAAAGCAGCAAAAAAGAGCACATATGACTTGCCCTTTTCAATATGAATGACAAGAAGAAAAAAAAAAGGCAAAAAAAAAGATGGTCATGCGTTTAAGGATCATATTAATTCATTATTTATCTTCAAAAGGTTAGTTGATTTTCACTTTCCACTAATTTAGAAAGAAAATTTTATATTTATGTATGTTTTGTTTATCCTAGTCAATGCAATGCAATGTTTTTTATTAGAATAATTATTTCTGTTAAAATAAATATTTTATGATTGTACTTTAGTAACTTAATAAAAAATATCAAAATAATATATTTATAATTTATGTAATCGAAAGCTAAAAAAAAAAACAAAAGCATAACACCTAGCCCATTCATAACATACCAGGCTCGTGTGCCTAACTCTGAACTTATTTATTTTATTAAAGGGAGGGATAATATATCATTTACCCTTTATTTTTTTTGAATAAAAGATTATTGAGAAAATGAATGTATTTCAAAAACAAATTGTGAAACAAATTAAATGGTTAGAATCTTCATGAATTATATAATTAAACAAGATAACTATGTGTAAATACATTGTGAAGAATCTAAATCCATGCCCTATGATCTCTATGGGCGAACTATTTGTAAATTGTGTTGTTCCATAAAAAAAAAATTACATTCTTTAGAATTCAACAAAACAATAAAAACTCGTTATAAATTTAAAAAATTATTAAAAAAAATTAATGGATAATATTACATATTTTTATTTTTTTGGCTATTACTATTATAGGTTCTACAACAACAGTATTGCTCTTGAGGACTCAACATTCTTTTGTAAATGTGTCTAGGTTTACAAAAGACTCATACAAGTTATAAGATGATGCAAAATAATATGATTTAAAGAAAAAAAAGAGGAGAGAAATAAAGGAAAAAGAGGAAGAAAACATTTGGAAAAAGAGGAAAAGAACCTGAGAAGAGAAAAGAAA
>Ga0325410_1007432_pt1 | contig 11970 bp, 3 predicted proteins | sample PopdelMetagenome_16_FD_206182 | JGI IMG/M metagenome (GOLD analysis project Ga0325410, IMG submission 206182) | Populus deltoides microbial communities from Bellville, Georgia, United States - Xylem-PdIQD-R3 | ecosystem: Host-associated > Plants > Phyllosphere > Stem > Wood/Secondary xylem... | reverse complement strand
ATAACCATCACAATTATTATAATTACAATTATAATCAAGAATTTAGTGTTCATGCTTCCGGCTTTCGGTGTAAATTACACTTGTCAAACATTTTCTTTCAATTGCGTTTTTTTAGCTATCTTCACGTCTTCCAGTTCTCCATGCTTCTTTAGCTATTTTTAGCGTTCATGATTAAAAAAATCAAAAACTTAGGGAAATTAAAAAAAAATAATAACAAAAAAAATCCAACCATAAAAAAACAGATTAAATCAATTAAAATTTTAAAAAAATCAACCGGTTCGGTTCAGTTTTATAAACCTAAAACTGAAAAAATCAAACCGAACCCAAATAAAAAAAAACTAAACCAAACCGGAAAAAACAGAGTCAAAAATGAAAAACCGAGCCAAACCGGTTTGAACCGGTTTTTATCCTAAAAAACCAAACCGAACTGAAACCATTCAGTTTGAACCGGTTTCGATTTTTTTTTAATTTTAGTTTGATTATTTTTTTATAAAAATTAAACCAAACAAAAAATAATTACCCTTAATTTTTAATGATTGATGAATTGGTATTCTTTTAATACGTATCTTAGTCCATTCGCTTTTCTGTTAATTTTTTTACATAACTAGACAGGTTTAGGAATCAACAGATTATCATAATATGTCTTGAAGCTTTTGAAGGGGGAAATGATTTTTGAAATCAGTTTGGGTTGTTTTCTAGGGTTTTGAAAAAAAAAAATTGATTTACAACTCGTAATTAAAATTGAAATGATATAACAAGTAAAGAGAAAATAAATGGATTACAAACAGAAAATTGCATCTTGATTTTTATGAGATTTTTTGTTCGCGAAGAGAAGAGAGAAATCACATGATCGATCAATTGCAAAATAAATGGATTAAAAACAGAAAATTAGATCTTGATTTTTATGAGATTTTTTGTTCGCGAAGAGGAGAGAGAAATCACATGATCGATCAATTGCAAAATAAATGGATTAAAAACAGAAAATTAGATCTTGATTTTTATGAGATTTTTTGTTCGCGAAGAGGAGAGAAAAATCACATGATCGATCAATTGCAGGTCAATGATATGTTGTTTGTGTGTTTGCATTATTTTATATACAATGGTAGATTTGTATTTTTATATTATTTTAAATTTTGTGTTAACTAAGGAGGTAAATTTTAATTTTTAAAACTATAAAGGTAAAGTGTAATTACAGGTAAATATTAAATGTGTCAGAGTAGTTTCTCCTAACTATAATGATCGAATGATAAAATTATTGAATGATAGTGTTTAGATTTCTTGAGGAAAACCATCAAACCTTTTCCTTTTATTGTCTTTATTGGAAAAACGTTTTTTTTAAAAAAAAAACTCTTTATTGTTTCTATTGATAAATACGTGTAGAAAAGGTTTTAGTTCTTCTTGTATAAAGAGAAAAATCTTATATTAGAGCTCATAATAAGAGATAAGTCTTGTTTGTTGAAACAAGTGAAGTGATGTTCATCATGTTAGTGTATACGTCATATAGTCAATCGGTTGGTTACATGTGAAATTAACTTTATTTATGTAAATATATTTAATTTTAATAAATATTTTATTTATCTTTAATATCCATCAAATTTTTAAATTAATAAATCTAGAGTAAAGATAAAGTTCTTGGGACAAAAATATTTTGTAAAAAAAATTATAAAGTTGTTATGATTATATGATTTCTATTGCATCAAAGTATTGTTCCTAAAATATTCATAGTCAATGCTTTATTAAAACTAGATATTAATTAGAGCTGTTAAGACTAATACATATTATATACTTTCATTTATGAAAAGAAGCACTTTTCTCATAAGTTAATGTATGAGAGATACCTAGAATTAATATATAAATGTTTGTCAGATGACATGTACACTAAACTGACTCGCGTGAGAATTCCATATGAAGAGATCACTTGTGTTTATGAAAAGACTCACGTGATAGATGTGTAAGTGGTCCTTAGATTTGAGATCACTAAGTTATCTTATATAGAGAGTGTTATGTTTTGATCTTGCTACATGTTATTCTAATCAAGGGTAATAAACTAGTAGATATTTGGTATACCATGAACTATATAAATATATTTAAATAATTAAGAAAGGATTCATTACTCTAAGTGAATTAGAAAAAATCTTTCATTTGTTCTCAAATAATATTGATTAAGGTGGAATGAGATTTGAAAAGAGTTTCAAATCTTATTCAAGAAATTAATGACTATGATGTTGAGAACACACATGATTTGACAAAGTAGCTATATTTCATACTATAATGTCTAAATCAGAATATTGTTGATGAAAGGATAATAGTTACACTGATAAACTGGTTACTAAAAGGTTAAATCAAATCACTTGTAATTTTTTTAATATTTAATGAATCATGATAGGTTGCTAGATATTGTATTGGATCTTCAAATATAAACCAATCAATTGTTGAATTAATAATAAATTAATTTATTAATTCTATTTTATTTAAGATAGTAATTTATATTTGGGTCACCCTATGGGTCATACACATAAGAACCATTGATTAGAAATTAAAATAAAAGGATTAATCAAGTGTGACTTAATTGTAAATAAGTTTTAGAAATTAAAACTAGAATGTAATTTATATAAGGAATCACAATTATAGATCTAAGAAAATCAAATAGGGACTTCATTGAATCAGTTTCTAAAATTATCTTTAAATAATATATGCAATATTATTCATAGGGCAAATTGATATTTTTTTATTTATAGGGTTTTCAAGTTTCTCTATAAATAGAATGTTATGCCTCTTATTTTCTATATAGTAAATAGTATAAAAACTATGTAAGTTATAGAACAAATAAAAAATACAAAAGAAAAGAGTTAGCACTCAAAGACATAACAATCCCTCTCTCTTAAAAAGATTAAGGGGATTTCTCACTGATAGTTTATATAGATTACCATTAAAGGCTGGACACTTAGATGATTTGTAGTTTGTGACAAGCTAGCCTTAAAAAAATTATTCAAAGTTAAAAAAATACATGTTCATCAGGTAATCTTTATATAAACCCTAAGTAACTCTAGATCTGTCTAATAGGATCCTTAAGACTCCTTAAAAATTTTAAATTTACAATTTCTGCTATATATGTGTGTTTTGAAAAACTCAACACATCCATCTTAATAATTTCTTCCATTCTTTTTAGGTTATCAAACTAGCCTTTGTTCATAACATAATACATTGGACAAATTGATGTGCTTGATTTTTATATGATTTTCACCTACTTATACTCTTAGTTTTATGGTAGTTTATCTTAAATATTTCTATTCCATATGATTTTTATTTATTTATTTTTATTTATATATAGGAAGAAAGAAATTCATAGAAGCTCATTTTGAAGCCACTTAAATAAGAAAATCTAACTTAAAGAGGTTGTGTACACGTTTTGGGAAAGAAGAGAAGGAAGGAAGTGAAATTTTCTATTGTAAGAATAAGAAATTTTCCTAAAAGAAATTTCAAGAATACATCTCGGTAAATCAAGCATAACTTTCTCTAAAGTTATCATAATTATATAATCTTGATGTCTAAGGAAATATAAGAGAAATATCTATAACTCTTATGTTTATAACTCTCTAAAAAAAAAGTCATTCTTATAGGGAAAATAAAGCTCAAGTCAAAGGTCAGAATCTGCTAGTTTTGGAAGGAAATCAAGAAAAAAAAAAGAAGATTTTGGACCAAAAAAAGAAGGAGATTAAGGGGAGACACCACGACCAAAGCTAATTAAAAATGAGGTTCTTTTCACAATTGAAACTAGAAAAGGAGAGGAATGGAGGACTAGAGAAAACTAGACGTAACTGTTAAGTGCTTTGTCAATCGATTCCAGGCAAACGAGTTTTATTCTTCTCATTAATTTTCTTTTAATGTATTCTAATAAGAACATGGGTTTTTCATATTCGTTATGAACTAAAGTTTTTTTTTTCTAGGGTTTTTATGTTGTCTAGTTTTGATTACACAATTTAAATTCCATGTTAATTTATTTTTAATTTCTTTCATGTTGAGTGTTTATCATTGATCTTATTCCTTAAAATTTTCTAGCCAATTATTGTTTGATCTAATAAAAAATAATGAGACTGAGATGTAATTTATGATTATTAGAAGCTTTCAAGACTAAACACCATTAGCTAAACGAAAGATAAAGATATTTTAACACGATTAATGTGATTTTATTTATAAAAAAATCAAAGAATTTAATGAATCTTTAAATAATTAAATTTACATAGAGATATGTTGAATTATTAGGTAGATATATTTTTAATATTGTTCGAGAGAAAATATCAAATAATTAAGGGGTCTTTTAATAATCAACACGAGGATTTTGACTATGATAATAAGGAGTAATAAATTGTGTAAGATTAACTAGATGAAATCATAAGCTCTAGATTTATTTTTATTATCTCTACAACCTCAAGCTTTATTTTTTTTTTATTTTTTTCAAACAATTCAGGTGCTCAATTTTATATAATTTTGGTTTGATTTCTAAATAGTAATTAATTTGATAAATTTCAATTCTTAATAACATAATTAGTCCTTGTGGGTTCGACACTCTTTTTTTCACAAAAACTATACCACTTCTTGCAATTTTGTTTACTTTCAAATATTATCACACCATATATCCTAATTATAATGTTATAAAATGAGGATTATGTGGCTCACAAGAACAATAGTTATCTTGAGACACTAGATCGACCACTAGCTTGAAATGTAGATCCTTACATATAGGACTTTGTAGAGATGACTAGAGTTTTATTATCAAGGCACTAGGATCTAGCTTAAAAGCCTTGGGTTCAAAAGTCAAAAATTGACTATGAGTTGGGTTTCTAAAGAATTTAATAATGACAATTAGATGATTGGTCTTGCATATATAAAGTTTTGAAGTTGAGGTCTAGATTAGTAATTAGTGGCTAGTTACAATACAAAAATTAGTCAAGGGATTTAAATAAGTTTTTTTTTAAGTCTAAAGGGCTTTCACTAAAAAGAACTTAAAATCATTCCATAAATCTTAAAAAAGGTACATCTCGAATCAATTTTAAGTCTTATTGTTATCCATACTACCAAAAGTCTAGGAGTAGGGTTAAGGTTGACCCTAGTAAGATAAAAATAATGATTTAATGGCCCAAACCTAGTACAATCAAGGCTTTAAGATGGCTTTTAGGCATGATAAGTTGTTATCGTAGATTCATTAAGAACTATAAGGTTATAACTTTGCCCATTAACTAAATTATTGGACAAAAAGGCTTTTAGTTAAGATCACCAATCCAATGAAGCCTTTGATAAGTTAAAAAAGTTGTGGCCCACCCACCGGTATTGGCTCTGCCTAATTTTTGTAAGTCTTTTGTGGTTGAATAAAATGCATCGTGAGAAAAGATATGAGCTATCTTAATACAGGAAGGAAAATTTATCTTCTATTTAAGTAAAGGCTTTAAAGGGAAGGAGTTAGGAATGTCAAACTTATATAAAAAAAAAGCTTTTAGCTATTGTAATGTTTGTGTAGAAGTGAAAATTCTACCTTTTAGACCAACCATTCAAGATTAAAATTGACTGGCATATCCATAAACACATACTAGAAAAAAATAAGGAATCGTATTTTAATAAAAGCGAGTTTCTAAGCTTTTGAAATATGATTTTATAGTGGAATACAAGGTAAATAAAGAAAACCTAATAATTGATGCTTTGTCAACAACACCAGTAAATTTGGTTGTTGGAGAATTATAGGACATTACATTCCCATTAGTTAGTTAGGTAGAGGACTTGAAGGGAAGTTATACTAAATATTTAGAAGTCCAATAGATTTTCAAGTAAATAGAAAGAGACTCAATGAAGACATTTAAGTTCCAACTACAATGTGAAGTTCTACTTTATAAGAGCATGATTTATATCAGTAAAGAATATCCTCTCAAGTCGGCTATCATAAAATACATCCATGATATCCCATAACAGGTCATTATGGTTATGAGAAGACTCTTAAGAGAGTTAGGTGGATTTTTTTAGATAGGCATGAGAGTTGAGGTAAAAGACTACATTAGATAATGTGATGTGTGTCAAAAGGATAAATAGGAAAACACGAGACCATCAAGGTTATTACAACCTTTTCCAACTCCATAAATGTCATGGTCATCCATCTCTATGAATTTCATCGAAAGGTTACCCCTGTCCAACATGTATCTGGTAATCTTAGTAGTGGTAAATTGACTGACAAAATATGCCCATTTCATGGCATTGATCCACCTTTATGTAGCTTCCAAGTTGGCCCTACTTTTTATAGACAACACTGAAGTTATATGGACTTCTTGAAATTATAGTAACTTATAAAGATCCTATTTTTACCAATAAATTTTAGAAAAAGCTATTCAAGGTGCAAAGAGTGAATTCACTAATGTATACTGCCTACCACCCATAAATAGATGATCAAACTAAGATAACTAACAAGACCTTAAAAAACCATCTACAATGTTTTGTAGGGGATAACCCTAAAAATTAGTCTAAGTAGTTGTTTGATAATGTAGTTGCGTGTGAGGTTGAGAGTGAGCCAAAAATATGTGTTTGGTTAAGTTAAAACTTGGTTTTGTTTTGGTGGGACCCACTATAAATTGAGACTGCACCCGAGGTTTAACAAAAGCAAAAAAGTTGAGTTTTGCAAACAGTAGCTCACCTTAGTTTTTTAATTATCCACCGACAAACCAGTTTAGCCACAAAACACATATTTTTAAAGAGAAAAAAAATCCATTGAAGGAATGTCAAACTTCCCAGAACCTTGGCGATTCCTCTAGAAACAGAGGAAAAATAAGAAGGATTGTTGTCCATCGGCCAAGTAGCTCCCTCAGTTCACCACTGACCTCCGCCGTTTTGACCGCCTGCCAGACATCACTGCCGCGCAGGGTAGCCTACTCCTCCCCTTCTCCTTCTCTTTCTCATTTTTCTTCTTCCGCTGCATTTCCCTGTCTCCACTATTCTGTAAAATGAACAATGGAGAGCATCTCCACTGTTTATGGGCCGGATTAGGTGCGGCCCAAACCTAAATGTATTGGACCGGGTCCGACCTAATAAAATAAAAAAAATCCAAAATTGTTTTCTAAAAATCCTTTCCTAAAAAATTTATGATTTTCTGGCATATTTTTCCATCAATTTTGCATAATCTAAAAACCATAGATATCATAACCAGTTTATGATCATCCATTACGGTTTGACCAAAATATCAAAAACCTTTTTCCAATCTTTTTTCTAGTGTCCAGACATAAACTTTAATATTTGTGGGGTAAAATTACACGATAAAGTACACCATCAGATATTGTGTTTTATTCGAAAAACTAGTGGTTAACATTATTCAATTGCACTATTTAATTACATTAGAAAGAGATCGCATGATGACGTAGCATTTGCAAAATTTGATCGCAATTTCAATTTTGTTTCTGATGATATTTCAGCTGATGTTATTGCATACTCAGGAAGTCATGAAAACTGTAGTCCTTGTCAGATAAATTTCATACATGATGAAATTGTAGATAGTTTAATGTAACAATAAAAAATACTTTATATAAAGTATTGTTTATTTCATGATGTAATAGCAGTAATTAAATCTATAATATTTCAATTAAAAACCATCAATATTAATATATGTCTTTTTTAGTTATTTTATAACCTCAATTTGAAAAGTATTATTAACCAAACACATTAAACTACTTTTTGTTCAATCTCAATTTCAATCACAGTTTTAACTAAACATATATTATACCAAACCAACCTCGACCAAAAGTGTTTTTTATAAAACAATTATTTTCAAACCACAATTACAAAAGCTACCACAATACCAAAACACCCTAAATGGTTGATAACAGCAGAATGGTGGTATAACACCAATTATCATTTTCCCTACGAATTTCTCCTTGTGAAGCTCTATATAGGTATAAGCCTCTTACTTAATTAACTATATTTTAGGGATTACACAAAACCAAGTAGTTGGGAACATCTCAGGGACAGATCCATAATCAAACAGAACATCAGAGCTAATCTATTGAAGGTATAAGATAGGCAAAAGCTACATATCGATAAAAAAAAACATGAATTTAAAAAAAGATGATGGGTGAACCTCAAACTCCATCTGTATTGCCAGTTAAGCATACAATAATGAAAACTCAAAAAATTAGCTTATGATTGTTATGACCATTTTCAAATATGAGACAAAGTTAGAAGTGTAGCTTACTAGTTGAAATTTCTAGAAGATCCGCGAGTACATTCAACCTTCCATGTGTCATTATTGAAGAAGAAGATCATAAAAGAAGTTAGTGTTGAACCTCAATTACCTTTATTTTGGGAAGGTTTAGCATACCCAAAACTAGAAGAAATTTTAGGGTAATATGAAAGATTTACCCAAAGAAGTTGTAAAGGAGAAGTGATTTTTGAGTTTTAAGGGATGTAATAGGGAAGATGCTATTTGGGTGACTAAGAAATGGCTTAAGGAGAATTATCCTCACCTTGAGGACAAAGATCTTAACAGGGGAAGAAAATGTCACAAGATCTTAGTTACAAATCTTACAAAACGAAAATTGAAAATGAGAGTCATGTAGACAAATAAGAAGAATAATTAGAATGACTAAAAAAAAACCTTAGGGTTTAAATACTGGGGATTAATGGTGGAGATTTGTAGGAAAATGAGATGATGACACTTTCCCATCTAGTGCTTTACAATCGACCTCTATTCTTTCTCATAAATAACTCTACCATTCAGTCCAATTGGCCTAACCCTTCTTACCAACTTGAACCACATGGTCCAATCCTTTGAATTTGAATTTTAAACCCATTTTATCCGGTTCAATCAGACTATTTAAAGAAATAAAAAGGAGCTAAAACTGAAGTTTCAATTCTAGTCATTTAGAGGCCTAGCCACCTTAATTTGGTAACAAATTCTTTCTTATGTTTCAAATTTATCCTTTAATTTATTGTATTTAATTTCCAATCTTTCAATAAAGTTAGCAGTTTCATTCCGCAATCTTCATTATTTATGTCACAATTATAATATATCACATAAAATTATAAGTATTTCCTTCTAAACTCACTAAAGTTAGAAAGAATTGTTAGGTAGTTGTTGCCTCATCACAAAATTAGTCCTAAAAATATCTAATTGGAAACAAGCACAACCAAACCTATAAAGTAAATATTTTAAACATCATTCATCATAATTTACAATTAGTAACATGTCTAAATTTTTATAGACAATAATATGTATCATTAAAATTATAGTTAAATTGTCGTGTGTATATATCTAATGAGTGTTTGTTTTTTTTTAAAAAAGTGTTGTATGAATACAATAAATCCTACTAAAAATATATAAAACGAGATGACATGTTAGCGCGCTGTTGCGGGCTTATAAAACAAATATACTTGATAGTGTTATAATTGTGAACCAGCGCTAGATAAGTAATAGAAACTAAAGGTATGATGGAGCCGATATTTCATGACGGAAAAAAAAGTTGTTGGTGATTAAAAACTTAGAGACTGAACAAAAAGATTTGTAGCAATCCATAGCATTTTGTGAGGAAAGATACAATGCTTTCGCCACATGATTTAGCTTTCTGTTAATAAAAAGAAAAAAAATTACAAAGCTAAATTCTTTACCAACTTAATATTAAAAAAAAAACAACAAAGATAATTTTGGAAGGAAAAAAACCCATGAGAAAAAACATTGTAGCAATTGACAATATTTTGTGAGGAAACCTATAGTGCTTTCCTCAATAAAATAAAATAAAAACCATTTAGAGAAATATTGTAGCAATCCACAGTTTTTTGTAAGAAAAACTACTACACTTTCCCATATGATTTAGCTTTATTGTAATTATAATTATTAACCAACTCAATATTTAAAAATAAAATCGACAAAGATAATTTTGGAAACAATCATATGGGAAAACATTGCAATAATTCATAATGTTTGAAAGAAAAACAAATTACAAAGCTAAATTCTTAATCAACTCAATATTAAAAAAATCAAATCGACAGAGACAATTTTAGAAAAAAAATAACAAAAAAAAACACCAAAGAAAAGGAAAAAAAAACCATGTTGGAAACACTGTAGCAATTCACAGTGTTTTGTGATGAAAGCTCCAGTGCTTCCCACATGATTTAGTCTTATTTGTAATTGTAATTGTAATTGTAATTCTCAACCAGCTTAATATTAAAAAAATAAAATTGACAAAGATAATTTTGAAATAAATCATAAGAAAAAAAAACCATGTGAAGAGACACTATAGCAACCCACAATGTTTTGTGAGGAAAGCTATAGTGCTTTCCCCACATGATTAAGCTTTATTACAAAATTAAATTATAACCAACTCAATATTAAAAAAATAAAATCGACAAAGATAATTTTTGGAAAAAATATTACAAAAAAAGCACAAAAGAAATTGGAAAAAAAACCATATGAGGAAAAACTATATCAATCCATAGTGTTTTGTGAGAAAAAACTTATATTTACTTGTAATTGCAATTCTTAACCAGCTCAATATTTAAAAAATAAAATTGACAAAGATAATTTTAGAGAAAAACATAACAAAACAGAAAAAAACCATGTGGAAAAAAAAACTACAGCAATCCACACTAATTTGCAAGGAAAGTTACATTGCTTTCCTCACATATTGTAACTGTAATTTTTAATCGGCTCAATATCAAAAAATAAAATCGAAAAAGATAATTTTGGAGAAAATCATAAAAAAAATAAAAAAAACCATGCTGAGAAACACTGTAGCAATCAACAATGTTTTAAAGAAAAAAATTACAAACTAAATTCTCAATCAACTCAATATAAAAAAAAAATTGACAATATAATTTTGAAAAATAAAAAAATAAAATAGAAAAACTATGTGGAAAACACCGTAGCAATCTACAGTATTTTAAAGAAAAAAAATTACAAAGAAAAATTTTTAACTAACTCAATATTTAAAAAATAAAATCAATAAAGATAATTTTGAAAAAAAAGGGAAAGTTGGTAAAAAAATAAAAAAGTGCCAAAAAAAGAAAAAAGTGAAAAAAAGAGAGGAATGAACGGTGGATTAGTATTATAATCCACAGTGCATTGAGTGTGGTTGAACAATGATTTCCCCACACCCTTAAAAAAATAAAATAGAAAAATTATATGGGAAAACAACATAGCAATCCATAGTATTAAAAAAAAATTACAAAGCGAAATTTTTAACCAGCTCAATATTTAAAAAATAAAATCAAGAAAGATAATTTAAAAAAAAAAAGAGGAAAGTTGGAATAAAAAAGGAAAGTAATTTTGAAAAAAAATTAAACTAAAAAAAGAAAAAAGAGGAAAGCTAGGGAAAAAATGAAAAATTACAAAAAAAATAAAAAAAGGAATTCACCGTGGATTAATATTGTAATCCACAGTGCATTGAGTATGGGTAAACAGTAATTTCCCCACATCTTTTTGAAAAAAAATTAAAAAATAAAAGAAAAGGAGGAAAGTTTGAAAAAAAAAGTAATTTTAGAAAAAAAAAAAAAATAAACGAAAAAAAGTGGAAAGTTGGGGAAAAAATGAAAAAATACAAAAAAAAAAAAGATAAAAAAAGAGGAATGCATTGTGGATTGTTATTTGAATTCACATTATATTGGGTGTTGGTAAACAATAATTTTCCCACACCTTTTTTAAAAAAAATACAAAAAAAAAAAGTTGGGATAAAAAAGAAAAGTAATTTTGGAAAAAAAAAAGAAGAAAAAAAGCAGAAAGTTGAGAAAAAAATCAAAAAGTGAAAAAAAGTAAAAAAAAGAAGAAAAATATACTATTAATTATTATTATAATTCATATTACATTAAATATGGGTGAATAGTAATTTCCTTCGCACGTTTTATGTGTAATATAATAGCCAACCTATCTTTTGATAATTAAAAAATAATAATAATCACAACAACAATATTGGTACGAGTAGACTTTTTCCTTAGCTACACATTGATGAC
>Ga0325410_1007427_pt1 | contig 11973 bp, 5 predicted proteins | sample PopdelMetagenome_16_FD_206182 | JGI IMG/M metagenome (GOLD analysis project Ga0325410, IMG submission 206182) | Populus deltoides microbial communities from Bellville, Georgia, United States - Xylem-PdIQD-R3 | ecosystem: Host-associated > Plants > Phyllosphere > Stem > Wood/Secondary xylem... | reverse complement strand
GAATGCTAGAACTTCACTTCAAGCCCCTTTATATTGTTACAAAAGATGCCCTTTTCACTCATTTTGAATTATTATTAACGATAATATATCAAAGATTACTTGTGCCAGTTGGATTTTTCTGATCCACGCTAGACTCTATATATATATATATATATATATATATATATATATATATATATATTTTGTTGTCATGTTTTATACAAGCTAGGCATTAATTATGAGCGTTGTGAGATTCGAGTGCACGGAGATCAGGGTTGAGAGCTATTCCAAAACTCGCATTAACAAAATACTAATAGGTGTATGATCATTGCAGATGTATCGTAAAATATTATTTATTAAAATAGTGTTTTGATTTTTTGTTATTTTTTTTAAATTACAACTTTAAATAATTTGAATTATTTATTTATTTATTTAATTTTATCATTCAATATTAAAATATTTTAATATTTTTATTATTTGAATATTTTTTAAATGTACAACTATATTATTTTAAAATCCATAAAATCTTTACAATTTTCAAAACATATCTTGTTTGATATATTATTTTAAATCCTTTCTCGATATGGATGTCATATTATGTAATAGAATTCGACTAGCTGTTTAGACTTCTATTCTAAAATCTTTTCTTGGCAATTTGGTCTATCTTTTACGATATTCTTGTCTACTACTAGCATTTTTTTTTTGTTTCACAGATCGTGACCAGCAAGACAAATCGGTTAATTTTATAACAAAATTAGACAAAGCATTAATAGTCCATGATTTTCAAATCTTTTTTCATTTTTATTTACTTTCTTATAAATGTATATTCATAGAGATTGAATGAAAAATGTTCTGCCACTACAAGATTTCACAGTTTTATCGATAGACATATTTCGTCGATATATGATTAAGGTATCATTGGTAATTCATTTCTCAATGTCTTCACCGACGGAATACGTTCGTCAGCTTTCCTTTCATCGGTGATATCTTATTCCGTCGGTATATCGGTCGGAAAAATAAAAAAACATCTGCCGATGATTTTATAGACGGAAATTGCGCGCCAAAAAAAAGTTTCCTACTTGAAATATACCGACGGATTTAGCCAATCGGTGATAGTGTGACATACTAACGGATGAAAACCGTCGGTACAATTATCGGTGAATGTTTGGAATACCGACCGAAGATATTCGTCTGTACATTTGTCGGTCATTGTAGCAGGCACTGTAAAATACCGATGGATTCAGTCCGTCGATAAAGTTGACGGTGAGTGCGAAATACCGACTGAATATATCCGTCTGTAAATTCGTCGGTGATTGTGGCAGCTACTGTCAAATGCCGAAGGATATATTCCGTTGGTAAAACCCTCTGTGATTATTTTTAAATATGTTTTTTAAAAATTATTTAGAATACATAATATAAAATTATATAAATTAATGGTAATAAAAACCAATTATGCAAATAAATTTTTTATTAAACATCAAAAACAAAAGAAATAAAGTTAAATAATATTCATTACAAACTGAATGTGTTTAAAAAAAATATTAAATTAACTATTAAAGTTAAATAATATTCATTATAAATTAAAATAATGGTAGAGGAGGAGGTTGGTTGTTATATGGCCAAAAAGAAGAAGGCGCACATGTATCACCACTCTATGATGCCATGTTCATGAAAATTTGCGAAGCTGGTCATTCTCCGCCTTTTGTTGTGCATCCTCCACTTTTTGTTATGCATTCTCCGCTTTGAGTTGTGCATCCTCCGCTTTTTGTTGTGCATTCTCCGCTTTGAGTTGTGCATACGCCGCTGATAGGTGGATGTATTTTTTGGTGAGCTGAGCCGTGTGTTGCTGCAACGCCACAAACTCTTTAGATTGGGTGCTCGATACTAATTGGGAGCTCCCAACAGTTGAAACACTACGGGTCACCCGCAAGTTCTCGGCCGTAGTGTTGGAGAGCCCTTAAACCCGATTTTTATTTGTGCCAAGTGGATTTTTATGATAATATATCAATATTTATTTGTGCCAACTTTAAAACGCGTGGGAAAACACTGTAGCTTTCTCCACGCCACATGTTTTTTTTTTTTTTGCTTTTGTTTTCCTTTTTTTACATGTTTTTTTTCTTTTCTTTTTCTAAAACTAACTTCTTCTATTTTGTTTTTTTAATTATTTTTTGTTTTTTTTTCAAAATTATCTTTGCCAAATTTTTTAAATATTGAACTGGTTAAGAATTTAGTTATGTAGTTTTTTCTTTAAAATATTGTGGATTACTACAATATTTCCCTACATGTTTTTTTCTTTCTTCTTATGATTTATTTTTTTTTAAACTGATCTTTGTCGATTTTATTTTTTTCATATTGAGTTGGTTGAGAATTTAGCTTCGTAATTTTTTCAAAAATAACACCGTGTATTGCTAAATTGTTTTCTCCACATGGTTTTTGTTTTGCTGCAGTATTTCCTCACATGTTTTTTTTAATTATCTTTGTCGAATTTATTTTTTAATATTGAGCTGATTGAGAATTGAGCTTTAGCTTTCCTTGTATGTTTTCTTTTTCTCTTTTTATGTTTTTTTTCCAAAATTGTCTTTTTTATTTTTGTTTTATTTTCTTTTTTCTGTTGTTTTTTTCATAATTGTTTTTATTAATTTTTTTTTATTAAACTGGTTAAGAATTTAGTTTTTTTATGATCCTATCCTATCAAAGATTATTTGTGCTAGACTATATAGCCATTACTACCCAGGAAGGTTTGATATATATATATATATATATATATATTGTTGTCATGTTTTATACAAGCTAGGCATTAATTATGAGCGTCCTTAGATTTGAGTGCACGGAGATCAGGGTTGAGAGCTATTCCAAAACTCGCACTAACAAAATACTAACAGGTGCATCTAGATCATTGCAGATATATATGTAAAATATTATTTATTAAATTAGTGTTTTTTTTTTGTTTTTTTAATTTCAACTTTCAATAACATGAATTTATTTTTTATTTATTAATTTTTTTAATCAATATTAGATTATTTTAAGAATTGTGTTTTATAACTTTTTTTTTATTTTTTAATATTGAATTATATATCCATCTAATGGATTAAGATTTTATTTGTTTATTTTAACCTTTAATATTAGATCTGTTGAAAGTAGAGTTTCATAATTTTTTAAAATTTTTAATTTTTACTTTTAATATTAGATCTGTTGGAAGTAGAGCTTTATAATTTTTTCAATTTGTTTTCTTTAAATTTATTCTAATATCATAACACAGATTACGAGTTTAACATGTTAATCTAAGCTGACTCAAGTTACTTTTTGAACTCCTTTTACTAATCGTTTTTTTTTTATTTCATTCTTAAATATTGGGTTAATTAAAAATTGAGATTTGTGATTTTATTTTATTTTCTTTCTATAAAGGTATCTGTATCTCATGACACAATTAGCGTGTTTGAAAGATTGACCAGGGTTGACTCTATTCAATTTATTTGAGTCCTTTCTTAATTGAATGTTTTTCAATTAAGCTTCGTGATTTTTTTTATTTGTTTTATATAGGGTTATCCCGATCTTATGAGCCGGGTTGAAGGTTAGTATGTTAATCTTGGTTGATTTAGTTCAATTTTGTTTTGTCTTTTTTAATTGAATATTTTTTTAATTTCACTATTCAATAACTCAATCTCTTTTTTTTTAATATTATCCTTAATATTAGATTTTTGTGGGAATTAGGCTTCATAATTTTTTTAAATTTACTTTTTATAGATTTATTCTAATCTTATGGATTTAGTGTTTTTTTATTTCAATATTCAATATTGGATGCGTTGAGAATGAGGCTTCAAATTTGTTTTTATAAAAAAAAGCTAAGTCATTGAGAATGAGGCTTCAAATTTGTTTTTATAAAAAAAAGCTAAGTCATGATGCATTTTTATTGTGCACTTTGCGCTGTGCACTCTCTCACAAATTAATGTAGATTGTAACTGTTATTTAAAAAAAAAACTTTAATTTGGTTCCTGAATTTTTTTTGTACTATTGCACTTTTTTAAGCCTAAATTAATATTCAATTGCTTCTTTTTTTTTTTTGTTAAGAAATGAATGAATTGAAAGATAGGTGACAAAAAAAAACATGGAAAAAATAGATGACGACTTTGAATTTCGTTTAAAAAGTTTAGTTTGGTCTCCCTCCCCCTTCTTTTTTCAATTAATAGGTGATTAATCCCTTTGGTTGTCTAAAATTTAGTTGTAGTACCAAAATTTATGTCTTTTATTTTTCAGTTTTTTTATGAAAAGAGAAAGAGAGAGACTCCTAGATTTTGATATAATAAAGAGAAAAAGTCATCGTTTACATCTATTATGGCTACATGAAAAGGTCGATCTTGATGTTAATAAGTTCTAATTGATGAGAAAATTTTCACCTAGATTTTTTCCCCTTCTCCTTGCCTAAATAGGTAGATTTTTCCGCAAGAATATTTTCAGGTTCGGGTTGATTTTTTTAAGCCATTTTTTAGGTTGTTTGGGAACATAAATAGATTTATCAAGGTGTTTATTGTGTTTTCTAGGTGTTGAAAAAAGGTTTTTTTAAGCAAAAAAAAATAAACTTTATTTTTTCAGCGACCCTTCATCACCAAATTTAACAAATAGTAAAAGACATGTCACCTATTTATTTGGAATTAAAAAAAAATAGGCCTAGGTGCATGAACTAGGCTAGAAAGCCCATACATTTGGAATTTTGTTTTAAGGCCTAGGCATGCTGGGCTTTCATGCCCAAGTGTCTGGGCTCATTAAACTCTCTTGCGTCTATAACTTGAATCGCATGTTAAATATGTTAATCCATAACGTCCGAGTTGATCAAATATTTTTATTGTTTGAATATTTTTTTAAAAAAATATTTTTGATTGAATTTTTTTAAGCATTTAGTTTGTTTTGAATTTGTTTTTTTTTTTTTTGTATTTAAAAAAATATTTTTGATTGAACTTTTTTAAGCATTTAGTTTGTTTTGAATTTTTTTTTGTATTTTTTTCAAATTTGATTTTTACATGATTGTCAAGGCATGGTAAGGCCACGAAAATATTGATTGATTAAATATATTGTCATCTCAATTTTGTTTTTAAAAATGTGATACTAAAACTTTTTTTAAGCATTTTGTTTATTTTGAATTGGTTTTTATAACATGTTTTGTTTTGATTTTTATATGCTTAATTGGTTTTTATTTGCTTTTTATATGATTTTTTTATCTTCTTGATTTTTTTTTAAATCCAAATCATATTATTATCAATCATCTAGTTAATCAAGTTTAATGATACTGTAAAAAAAAAAAAATCAATAATCTTCACATTTTTTATGTTATAGAAAAAAATTAGTTTGATCCAAATCATATTATTATCAATCATCTAGTTAATCAACTTTTAGACAATTGTTTTTTACAAACTGAAAATTTTTGTGAAAGCAAAAAATGGATTCCAAAACTTATAGACAAGTGTGTGTGCATAAAAGCAAAGTAGACCAGAATCAATATTGAGCACAACAATAAGGTTTACCTTCCAGATGCAAAGGATTAAAAAAAACACACACTTGGGAGGTTTACCTTGCAGAAGAAAAACGAACCGCGAGGAAAAGAGAACATAAGGTTTTGAACAAATCTAAAAAAATAACCAAATAAAATCGACTGCCTGTGTTTTTTTCTTCTTTTACAGGTGACGGTGGGTGTCACCATCGGGAGGAAAGGGAAAGGGAGAAGAAACTAAGCCAGACCCACCCATTATTCAGCGTTTCTCACAGCGGTGTATGAACCCATGCGCCGCCAGTGGTGGAGGCGTGTGGAGAAGACACTCCGCCACTGTTCCTGTTGTCCCAGAGGCTTCACAGAACCATTCCAGACAATTCTAGGATTTTTTAGGGGCTGTTTTGTAATTTTAAAATTGTTTAATGTACTTTTTATTTAGTTTTGAATTTTTATAATTTGTATTGTGCAAATGTGGATGTAAAAAAGAGAAAGAATATATATATATATAGTGAAAGTGAATGTGTTGTTTGTATTTTTTATTATAAAATTGCAAAGAATAAAAAAGAATTTAAGGTTTTGACTTGCTCATGGTTAAGGATTTAAACTTACAAGTAAGTCGTATTTTTAATATCCGATGAAAAGATAAAATTTTCAAAACTTCTTTATCACATCAAAGCCACGAAGTAGCTTACCTTAGGTAGAGTGCGTTAGGGGTACTAATACCTTCCCTAACCACAACCAGTCCCTTACCCGTGAATCTCTGACAAGACCAGTACATTTTGGGTTTCCTAGTAACCCTCAGTTAAATACTAGGTGGTGACTCTCAAAGAACCAAGCAAGCAAGAAACCAAATGAAAAATCACCAAATAGACGCCGCGTGGGTGACGTGCGACAGAATGGGGATTTCACTAGGGAAGGTACTGTTTCTGACAATATTAGACTAAGTTTTGTCTATTTGACTTTATGCACGTAAAAGAATGCACATGTTGTTAAATTCATATTCACCACTCCATCTAATAAGTTCAAGTTTGCTCTTCAGGGGTCACAGTTCAAGTCCCACAAACCTTAGGGCCACTGGAGATTTACATGGTCGTTAACTTCAGGGCCTGTGAGATTAATCGAGGTGCATGCAAGCTGGCCCGGACACTCACATTAATTTTAAAAAAATTGATGTAAGAGCATGCATTTATAGGGAATTTAGTCAAACCCTATTAAACATAGAAAAATCGATCATGTTAGGTAATGACTCGATTTCAGAAAAAAGAAATGATTAAAAGCTTAAAATCATTTTTGTTTAGGCTTTACTATATAGGTGGCATGTGTTACGTTGTAAGCCGGGTCAAATTTTTTCTACAATAAAAAAAATATTCAGGCTATACTAGTGTTTTTAAAGAAGTAAAAAGAATATGAGATCCAGGTCATTAGCTTGATTGAGTTCAGTTAATTTAATAATATAATAAAAAAGGAATTGATAGTAAATAAAGTAATAAACAAATAGCAATAATTAACTACAAAAATAAACTGTCGATATCATACTCGGAGGAAAGGAAAGGAAAGCTCATTGAAGACTAATTGCCACCCCATCATGAACACTTACACCACCAGAAAGGGCTCACCGAGATGGTTATAACACCACTATGAAAGGCTGAACAATGACACCAAAAAAAAGTCGCATGTGCCATAAGAGCAACAACTCTTGACACTACCAGAAAATTAGCAAATACAAATAGAAACATTGACGAAATTTTTATTAAGAATAACAGTTGTTTCAAAATTCACATCTCTTTAGATTAATTAACATACACAAAAGTCAATCTGAAATTTTATAAAGATCCAATGGTAAAGAAACAAGATTTAAAATTCACTAGCTTAAGAGAGAAGTTGATGTGACATAAAAGAGAAATGAGAAAATAAAAAAAGAAAAAGAAAAAATGGGTCAAAGGGGATATACTAGTGATCCTTTTTGACACACTAGAACTATTTGAAAGATTTCAACGAGAGAATTTTAACTACACCTTAAAAGACCATCAGATGAGGTCGTAATTGATTAGGGGTTATGTTTAAGGTTAATTTAGAATTAAACACGACCTCGTTTGGTGATCTTCTAGGATGTAGTTAGAATCATCTTATCAAGATCTTTCTAACGGTAACAAGTGTGTCAAAACTGGATAACGGTGGGTCCTAGGGAACCTATTCTTTCTTTTTATTTTTATTTTGTTCCTATTTCTCTCTCATATTACATCACTTTATCTCCTTTTTTTTCGACACAATTAATCTTATCTTTTAGTCATTGGATCTTCATAAAATTTTGAGATGACCTTTGTAAAAGTTAATTAATTTGCAAAAGACATGCTTTTTGAAACTTGGCTAAACAACCACTATTGAAAATAACGGTTGTATGCAAAATTGATATTCAGTAACATTGTTGTGTTCAAACTATGTTATTTTCAAATACTTTTTCAATCTATGTCATTTTCTTAAAAATTTTATCAAACTGTGTTATTTTTCAAGAGAAACCTATCATTAATTTAGTTTTATATTCTATCAAAACTAATTAATCAATTTTTATAATATAAAAATAAATAAATATTTCTATGATTGGCATTAATCATCCTCAATTATATATATATTTTTCCCAAAACCATCTTCTTTCCAAATCAACCTTTCCTATCTTGTTTTTATTATATATATTCAATTTTAAAAAACATGAAGACAAAACTAATTGAAAATAAAAAAAAGGAACTAAATTATAAACAAATTATACAATCTGTGGAATAAATATAAAGTTGGATTAATTAATTTTTTAAAACTAAAGTAACTAAGTTATAATTTACTAGTGATCCATGTTGGTGTGACTCAAGTCTCAACTTTCTCGTGTTCTACATATTCAGTTTCCTTGTCTCTAAAATTGATTGCATATCTAACCTCCATGATTTGATTTCTTTGTCTCTGTGTGTATATATATGAACCAAGGGATTCCAAATCGACTCAAAATATTTTCTTTCAAAAACTTGATCACTGTTTTATGATCATTGTTACAACTTGGAATTGCCTCTATCCATTTTAAAACATAGTCTACTACGACTAATATGTACACAAAACCAGATGATGGAGGAAATGGACCCATAAAATCTATACCTCAACAGTCAAAGATTTCAATGACAAGAATAGTATTTAAAGGCATCATGTGACGTTTTGAAATAGATCCTAGCTTTTGACAATTTTCATAAGTTTTGCAGAATGCATGTGTGTCTTTGAACATGGTGGGCCAATAAAATCCACATTGTAAGATTTTTGCAATTGTCTTTCTTGATGAGAAATGAACCCCACATGCCTCAGAAAGACAAAATTTAATGACACTACCTACCTCATTGTTGGGAATGCATCTTCGAAATATTTGATTAGAACAATATTTGAACAAGTAAGGGTCATCCCAATAAAAGTTCTTTACTTCGTTCAAGAACTTTCTTTTGTCTTGGGTACTCCAATGAGCTGGCAAATGTCCTGAAACAAGAAAATTAACAATATTAGCAAACCAAGGCATTGTAGAGATAGAAAGTAAAGATTCATCAGGAAAGTAGTCATTGATTGGTGTGATGTCAGATCTCGAATCAGTTGTCAATCTTGACAAATGATCCGCGACAGCATTTTCGGTGCCTTTCTTATCCTTGATTGTGATATCGAATTCTTGAAGTAACAAAATCCACCGCACAAATCTAGCCTTAGAATCCTTCTTAGAAAGAAGATATTTCAACGCTGCATGATCGTTAAAAACAACAACAGGTGAGCCAACAAGATAAGAGCTGAATTTTTTACATGCAAATACTAATGCAAGTAATTCCTTTTCAGTGATAGTGTAATTCATTTGAGCACTATTTAAAGTTTTACTTGCATAGTAAATCACATAGGGTTTCTTATCTTTTCTTTGTCCTAAAACAGCACCCACGACATAATCATTAGCATCACACATTATTTCAAAAAGTAATGACCAATCAGGAGGTTGAATGACAGAAGTAGAAGTAAGCAAGTTTTTAAGTTTAACAAAGGCTTCTTCATAATGTTCAGTCCATTCAAAAACATTATCCTTTGTTAGAAGGTTACACAATGGCTTAGATATTACACTAAAATATTTGATGAACCTTCTATAAAAACCAGCATGTCCTAAGAATGATCTAACATTTTTAATAGATTTTTGTGTTGGCAAGTTGGAAATTAACTCGATTTTAGATTTGTCAATCTCAATTCCTATTGATGAAACAATGTGACCAAGTACAACGCCGTTTGTTACCATAAAATGACATTTTTCCCAATTTAGCAAAAGATTCTTCTCTTCACACCTGTTCAAAACCTTTTCCAAGTTAGTTAAACAGTCATTAAATGAATCACCAAAAACAGAAAAATCATCCATAAAAATTTCAAGAAAATGTTCAACCATATCACTGAATATGCTAAGCATGCATCTTTGAAATGTGGCTGGTGCATTACATAATCCAAACTGCATCCTTCGGTATGCAAACGTACCAAATGGACATGTGAAAGTAGTTTTCTCTTGATCTTCAAATGCAATTTCAATTTGGTTATAACCTGAATAGCCATCTAGAAAACAATAAAATTCATGACCTGCAACTCTTTCTAGAATTTGATCCATGAAAGGTAAAGGAAAATGATCTTTTCTAGTCATTGAATTAAGTTTCCTATAGTCAATGCACATGTGCCAACCAGTAATAGTCCTAGTTGGAATTAACTTATTCTTCTCATTTGTTATCACAGTAACTCCAGACTTTTTAGGTACAACTTGGGTAGGACTTACCCATTTGCTGTCAGAAATAGGATAAATGATTCCATTATCGAGAAGCTTAATGGTTCATTCCTCACTACTTCTTTCATATTAGGATTAAGCCTTCATTGCATTTATCTAGAGGGTTTAGCATTTTCCTCCAAATAAATCTTGTGTGTGCAAATCAAAGGACTAATTCCTTTTATGTCAGTTATGGTTCATCTTAATGCATTTTTGTGCATTTTTAGAGTATTTAATAACTTACCTTCTTGATGAACATTAAGTTTGGAAGAAATTATTACCGGAAAAGTTTCATTTTCTCCCAAAAATGAGTATTTGAGATTAAATGGTAATGTCTTCAAATTGGGTTTTGGTGGTTAAACACTTGAAGGTATGGACTCAATTGATCGTGGTGGCAAATCCTTAATTTTTGGTCTCTAATTATTTGCCTTTGATTCTTCCTGAAAATAAACCATTCGCAAATCTTCAGATTCATTAAACTTAGTTTCACTGGAAGTATTTTCAAATTGATCACAAATTAATTTTTCAATAAAATCTACTTCTTGTAAATCATTTTCATCTCCAGGTTGCTTGCAAATGTTAAAAACATTCCTCTCCAATGTCATGTTTCCAAAAGATAACTTCATCACTCCATTCCTACAATTAATCAATGCATTAGAAGTTGCAAGAAATGAACGTCCTAAAATAACATTAATTGAATTGCATGTTTCAACAGGTTATGTATCCAAGACAATAAAATCCACAGGAAAGATGAATTTATCAACTTGTACTAACACATCTTCAACTATTCCTCTAGGCACTTTTACAGATCTATAAGCAAGTAAAAGAGTTATAGAAGTAGGTTTTAACTCACTTAGATTGAGACTTTGAAAAACTGAATATGGAAGTAAATTCACACTAGCTCCAAGATCAAGTAAAGCTCAATCAATTTTATGTTCTCCAATAAAGCAAGAAATTGTAGGACAACCAGGGCCTTTATATTTCAAAGCATTATCATTCTGAAGAATGACACTTACTTGTTCGGCTAAAAAGGCTTTCTTTTTCACATTCAATTTTCTCTTCACAGTGCACAGTGACACGATCAAAGAGTTGATGTCTTATCCCAAGTGCAGGAGTGTCACAGTAATAAATAACCCGGCAAGACCGGGGTCGAACCACAGAGAGGTTAATTATATAAATTATAATTAATAAAACAACAACAACAACAACAACAACAATAATAACAACAATAATAGTAACAATAATAGTAATAATAATAATACTCAGTACGTGGCGTTGTTATACCTGAGAATGATCTCAAAGATCGGGTCATAGGTTTCCAGCCTATATACTGAGTTTATGAAAAGATCAAAGAGATATATTATATAATATAAACAGATTTCTGATGCGAATGAACAAGGCAAGACTAACAATGTCAGGATCCTTGATCAAACACAGAGCATACTTAAAGTACATAAAATATAACAAGAATGTAAATAATAATAATAATAATAATAATAATAACAACAACAACAATAATAATAATAATAGCAATATTAGTAGTAGTAGTAGTAGTAGTAGTAGTAGTAGTAGTAGTAGTAGTAGTAGTAATAATAATAATGAAGAAGAAGAGGAAGAAATTAATGAGAACTTTGAGATGGAAGATTAATGTAAAGATTAAACAATGATAAAAACAAATGTCAAGGTTAGAGGATCCACTAATAGTATTAGAGAT
>Ga0325410_1007424_pt1 | contig 11976 bp, 6 predicted proteins | sample PopdelMetagenome_16_FD_206182 | JGI IMG/M metagenome (GOLD analysis project Ga0325410, IMG submission 206182) | Populus deltoides microbial communities from Bellville, Georgia, United States - Xylem-PdIQD-R3 | ecosystem: Host-associated > Plants > Phyllosphere > Stem > Wood/Secondary xylem... | reverse complement strand
ATGGAGTGGTCCTTTTATTGTGAAACATGTGTATCCATATGGGGCCTGTGATATCGAGAATCCAAAGAATGGTAATGTTTTCAAGGTAAATGGACATCGTTTGAAAGTTTACTTTGACAATTTTTCAATTGAAAAAGACTCTATTGAATTGGGTACTCCTGTATATAAAGATTGATTCTTTTTCTCACATTGTTTTTGTGTTTCTTTTTGTGTGACTTTTGTTTTGCTAGTTTCTCTCACCCCAGTCAAATGGCGGATAACGGTACTCCATGACTTTTAAGTCGGTTCTTTCAGTTTCCCATGATAACTGATATATGTGTATATATTTGTGTAATTCTTTGCTGTTTCTCCTTTCTTTGCATCTCTTTTCCACTTCTCATCTAAAAAAAATAGACACCACTCTTGAAAAATTGAAAAAGTATTTTCCTGCTCTGCCTCAGAATGCGATTACAAAAATTTACCGTGCTAGGTGTGAAAGATTGAGATTGTTAATGAACCATGGAATTCCTGAAGATATTCGTTGGCTAATTGAAGCAAAGGTCCGATTATCAGGTGAGTCCTCCAATTCTTTCATTTCATACATGCCTGGAATAGGTAAAAGCACTTTTGCAAAGAAACGTCGTGCAAAATGATTAAAAGTCTGTCACAGATGTGCTAGATGGACTTGTAATGCAAAATGTCGTTCTTTAGGAATGGTATCTGTAAACTGTGAAGATAAAATACAATTCATTAAGGATGGCCTGAGTAAAGAGTTTTTAGATAATCTTCTATTGACTCTTGAGACGCACCCTAGTGGAGATGTGCATCGTGCAATTCATGACTTATGATCCTATTTTCATAAAGAACATGCTCCATATAGTTTTGGGAATCTGGCTATAAAAGACCCTGTTTGCTAGTTTTTAAGAAAACTAGATGGGAAGCCTATCCTCGACCCATAGAAGACATTTAAGCCGGTCTTGGACGTAAAACCAAGGGAAAATATGAGCCACAATCACAACTATTTGTGTATATACATGTTCTGTAATAACTTGTGTCTTTTGTTTTTAGCTTAATATTTTGTTTTGTTATTTCTTATATTTGTTTAAGTGTGTTTCAGGTTTGTCAGTGTTCATTGTTTCAGGTGATGTCTTCTATACTCTATCTTTCTACCTTAGGACATTGAGGACAATGTCTCATTTTGGTTGGGGGGAAAGGGTAGTAGTTGATATTAAAAAAAAAATTCACTAATTGTGTTTTCTTTTTCATAAACCATTTGCAAAACTGTTATTATTAAGATGGCAGAGTAATGAGTATTGACTCTTGAGACGCATCTTAGTAAACATTCATAACAAGGTCTATTATTACACTTCTTGAAATATTCAGGTTTACAAACTCTCGCATTGTTATCACTTGACTCTGCTCATATACTCATTTAACAAGTATCCGTAAACCTTCATTTTCACACACACACTTTAACATATGATTGTGGGTAGCACATTGGTTTATTACATTATTTATGTTCTTTTGTTAAAGGTAACAACTAAGGAAAAGGGATAGTATGTAATTTTCAAAAACAAAGAAACAAAGAAACAAAAAAAAAGTATATATAATAAAAAAAACATAGATAAGTTTGGTTTCGTAGCCTCCCTAATCTAAGCAATTAAGCCCAAAGGGGTGTTTTAATACCTAATACCCTAAAGTCAACTGACTTGGGAGCTATTGGCCCAAAGCTTGTTACATGGGTTAAGGAGAAAAGCTTAAGGGAATCAAACATTGCACTATCTACGTATCAGTATCTGCAACCCGAGTTATTAAATTCGAAGGGAGTCATTAGCCAAAAGCTCATTACATGGGTTAAAGATGCATTGTGCTTTAAGTTATATGTATATATATAAAAAAAGAGAAAAATAAAAGGATAATAATCCCAACCCGAGAAAGTTAACCTTAAACATTAGAACAAAATATTGTTTTCTTCCAATAAAAGCCCCATCATCTATGTTTTCATACATTTGAGCACATAAAAAAAAAGTTTATTAATATTTTATTTAAGAGGTGTTGAGCAGATATATATAAATTTAATGAGAGTTTATTTACTTGGATAGATTAATGGAAGTTAAATGATGAATGCCTTGCTTTGTGGAACTTGCAAATTGTTTTTCTATTTTAACGCTTTGATTACTAGGGACTAGTAATAAGCTGGTTAGGGGGACACATGCAAAAGGGGCGATGTTGACACATGATTTGATGATCTTCAAGGTATCAACATCCAATAATATGGTTCAGGACTACATTAAAAGGACTTGTTTGTTTTTGCATTTCAAAAATGCTTTTGAAAAAAATAAAATTTTTTTTTATTTTTTTCTTTGCTTCAAACTAATATTTTTTTGGTGTTTTCAAATTATTTTGATGCGCTGATGTCAAAATTAATTTTTTTAAAATAAAAAAAAATATATTATTTTGATGCATTTCCGAGTGAAAGCACTTTAAAAAGCAATCGCAACCACAACCACACTTTCAAACACCCACTTAGGACCCAACATTGTATGTAAAATGATGTTACACTCTCTCTCTTTCTTGATCATGACAAGAGAAGCGATTTTTCTTCTGAAGTATGAATGACATCCTATATATATACAACACACATAAAAACACAAACACATACACACTTTTTCTTTGGTTTGTCCTATCACGTCATCCTATCAGGCTCTTTACACGAGATAGATTTCAAATTAAATTAATTATGAAATGAACTAACATAACCACATCAATCTAGGAGATTCTTTTGTGATATGATTGATCCCATCAAAATCTAATTTGACTTGAAAAAAAATCAAGACAATGTCGTTTTAATGTTGTTTTAATATTAAAATGATATTATTTTGCATTGATCCGGGTCAACCTGAATTAACTTGCTTAACCCATGACCCTAGTTATGGGTTCAATTAAGTTTAATAACTTTTTTTTATTAAACCTATTTTTTTATTTAATAATATGATAATAAAAACAAATGTTTGCAGGAAAAACAACAAAGTTATAGATGAGAAATATGTTTTTTACATCAAAATTGTCTTTTCTAGTCTATTTACAATAAACGACATAGCTCATTGAATATAAAGAAATAACAATTAGAAAAAAATATTTGGAAAAAAATTAACAATTATATATTTTAATAAGAAGATCTAATTTTCTTATTGACATATTTCTTTTATTATTTTAATGAAACATGTTTGATATGTGAGAAACATTGTTTTAAGCAAAAACTTATCATGATTATGAAATCAAGTTTCAATAAAAAAAATCATAAATTAATCATGTTTACACACCTATATGAAAAAAATGTGAGAATAATAAATTTGAAAAAAATAAAAAATTAAGAAAAAATAGATATTTTATTCTCATTCAATTTTAATAAGTAAGTTATTTAAAAAAATCTATATATTGAGCTAATACATAATTATTTGTAAAGCAATTAATAATATCATCATAAAAAAACCTCAATTTTCTTTAAAACAATGACATGATTTTTTTTCGTAGCATGTTTTTTAAATAAGAAGATAGCAATAATTAAAAAAAGGTTTGTTGAAAATTCAATCATTTGAAATAAGTAGAAAAATATGTTTTTTTTTAATTTAATGCATCTCTTTATTGTTTAAACAAAAACATGTTTTTTAATCGATGTTTTTTAAATATAAACACATCATAATCCCAAAAGCAAGTTTTAATAAAAATAAAATATTAAAATAACATCTTAATATTTTGTACATGATTAAAGGGAAAGAAAATTAGTTAAAGTGTAACATAATATAAAATATATATTAAAAATAAGAAAAATAAAAATTTTATTTTCATTGAATATTCATGAGCATATTTTATTTTATTTGCCTATTAGATATATAACAATTAAAAAATAAATTATTAATATTCCCATAAAAACCTATAATATTACTTAAGAATATGAAAAATATGAAAAAATAATTTAAATATCATAACATGTTTAACTAAAAATCTAAAAACAAATTGGAAGAATATATAAAAAGACGATAGGTGTGGAGGTTTGATCATTGAGCCTTATAGGTCCATGCATGCCAACCTTTTTTTTATTATTTGCTCTTTTATTTTTATTTTTAAATAAAACAAAAGAGATGATATATTGTTTTTAGTAGCAAACAACGTGTTATTTACTGATTTAGATTCTGCTCACATTAGTAGTAGTTAGAAAATCAGACCTTGTATTTTTTTATAAGATCCCGTCTCTTTTGTTTTCAATTTGATCAATGTGCCTTATAAGATCCTATCTCTTTTGTTTTTTGTTTTTTTTGTTTAAAATGAAAAAAAAATTATAGTTTCAAATTATTTTGATGTGCTGATGTCAAAAGGAAAAAAACTTCATTTTGATCCATTTCTATATGAAAAAAACTTTGAACCGTCACTATTACCCCAATCTCAAACACACCCTTTGAGTCCACTCACATGAGAAGTAGTTAGAAAATCAGACCCTGTATTTTTTATAAGATCTCGTCTCTTTTGTTTTCGATTCGATCAACATTCCTTATAAGATCCCATCTCTTTTGTTTTTTTGTTTAAAATGAATTTTTTTTTTAAATTTATTTAATGTGCTGATGTAAAAAAAATTAATAAAAAAATTTCATTTTGATTTAGTTTTATACGAAAAACATTTTGAACCGCCACTATTATCACAATCTCAAACACATCCTTAGATCTTGCTCTGTTTGTTTTTGTGTTTCAAAAGTGTTTTTGAAAAAATTTGAAATTTTTTTATTTTTTTCTTTGCTTCAAATTAGTATTTTTTTATAGTATTTTCAGATCATTTTGATGTGCTGATATAAAAAATAATTTTAAAACAAATTGAAAAAAATATTATTTAATGTATTTTCAAGTAAAAAACACTTTAAAAAACAATCATAAATCCATAACCACACTCCCAATCAAGATTCTCTTTGCAAACAAAATCTTGATCTGCCGAGGAAGCTGAACCAACCAAAACTATATTGCAAGCTGATGATTCAAAACTTTCAGAGCTCAGACGTGAAAAGCCAGACATGAAGTATAAATTCAAAAACTAATCGAGAAGAAAGTATATGTTCTTTCTTAAATAACAGGTGGATTGAAATAACATAACAAAGATTAACAAGTTAGGATTATCTCTAAATTTTAATTTGGAATTTTTTAAAGTTTTTTTAAAATAACTAATTGTTTTTTAAGAAATCAAAGAGATAAGAGAGAGAAATTCCATCTGAAGAAAGAGAAGATGGATACTTCATTTGGTCAATTTTTTTATTTAACATATGGGCAATTTAATCATTATATTATTTTTGAAAATTTATGTTTATACAAAAAATAAATTGTAATTTTTCAAATCATAACGAGTAAGTGAAAAAATAGCCAAATTACGAGGTGTTAAATGTATTTTTTTAATTTCAAAACTTATTTTTACTTATAAACACCTTCGATTTCAACGAATCAATTTCTAACCCCAAAACATTCTTAAATCTTTTTTGAAAAACACAAAATTAAATCAAATAAATTTTTTTTATTAATTTCGGTCTAGTTTTATCAACAAGATGGAAATTCAAAAACACCAAGATAACACTTTTCTAGTCCAGAAGAATCCATTTACACTAAATTTTTTTTTTGGCTAGAATATGTTTTTTATTTATAATTATTCGAAACAAAAGGAATAATCAATCTTTAAATCGTATTAACATTACATGCAAGGATTAAATCAAAAATAAATTAATTGACTGCAACGAATAGTTACCAAAGAAAAAAGCACTATACTAGTCAACTCTACAATCCACCTATGTCTAGAGCAATAAAAAAAAGAAGTAAACTGACATCTTGTTTAAGTTTATACTAGAAGGCATGATAGCATGCTGCCACGGGGCTTATGGCATATCTATGTATTGCCACGGGCTTATAAAAAAATTATAACAAAATAAAATAAAATTCTTAATCAATTTAATATTAAAAAACTAAGATTGTTGCAATTCACAGTGTTTTCAAGAAAAAAAATACAAAACTAAATTCTCAACTAACTCAATATTAAAAAAATAAAATTGACAAAGATAATTTTGGAAAAAATCATAACAAAAAAAAGAAAGAAAAAAAATCATGTAGGGAAACTCTGTAGCAATCTATAGTGTTTCGTGAGAAAATCTACAGTTGCACAGGTCTGACCCAAACTTGAGGGGGAATTAACTACTCCCCCCTGATGTCCTGCAAGCAGAATGAATTATTGTTCTACATGCAAAAAGATGGTAGGGGGCGAAGGAGAAGAGGAAGGGAGGAAGGTATTACCTTGCATGGGAAGCTGTTGGTGGCCTATCTGATGTGTGACTGGTGGTGGTGCTAGTGGAGGAGTTAATGGCCGCGGTTGGTTGTTGGAGGATGAAGAAGAAGGTTAGTAGAGAAGAGAGAGAGAAAGGAGCTTGGCAACGCAATCACCACGTGAGGTGGTCGGGCGGTTGCTTGTGGTGGAGATGATGGTGGTCAAACCGGTGATAAGGATGCTGGTGTCTGAAGGCCACAGTGGAGAGAGAAAGGAGCTTGACAATGCAGTCACCACTTGAGGTGGTCAGGCGATTGCTTGTGGTGGAGATGACAATGGTCAAATCGATGATGAGAGTGTTGGTGTCTGAAGGCCACAGTAGAAAGAGAGAGAGAGAGAGAGGAGAGAAAGTTCATGGTGGTAGCAAAAATAGGGAGGGAGACTGATTTTTTGTTGACTTTGAACCTCGTTTTCTCCTCCCTCGGACCATGAAATCCACTCCTATTTATAAGGGGTGGAAGAGGAACATGTTGTCTTTTATGGTGCCAAATCTTGGCCCTAAATTCAATTGGGAAGGATCCTAATCATTGGCTCAAAGTAGGTACCAGGAACTGTCAAATTTGACAGTTAAAGGTTGCCTGAGTTGATCTTTTTAGGGCAACGTCACGGCCGTTGTGATGTTAATCGGCTAGAAAGGACTATACCAGGGTGTAGTCAGATGTTAGGTGATCATTTTCATGCTAGTTTTGTCAAATTTGATGGAGAAATGAAGCATTAAATGCTTCTGAAAAGTAGCCTCATAAGCAGTCTTTTTGGTGGAAATTTTGAACAAAAAGATGGACAGTAACCAAAATGACGCAATTTTAGTAAAGTTCATTTTAGTCCTTTAATTTATGATTTTTTTTAATTACACCCCTTATTGGTTTCAAACTTTTAATTTTATGCAATTTTTCCCTTGACGAACTTCAATTTTAGTCCGAGATTTTAGCGCTTCTTAGTTTTGAATTTCTTTAATTTAGCCTCTAATTGACTATTAAACTTTGAAATCTCTTCAATTTCACCCCACATTTCATCCAATTAGGTCACTATAATCTGGTGCATTTTGCAGATTGGTTATTGATTGTGAATTTCTTCAATTTAACCCTTAATTGATACCATAACTTTGATTTTCTTGTAATTTTACCCCTGATTTCGATTATTTAACTTGGTAAAAATTAAATTTGGCCTTATAAAATTTCAATTTTCTTAATTAAACCCAAATTGAGCTCCCAAACTGAGCATGTTTGGAAGTGAGGTTGTAGTTGCTTTTTAAAGTGCTTTTCGAGTCAAAATGCATCAAAATGATTTTTTTTAATTTTTTTAAAATAAATTTTTAGATCAGCGCATCAAAATAATTCAAAACATACCAAAAAAATTAAACCCCTAATAAAATTAATTTGATCCATTTAAAGTATAATTAACTCCTTGCACCTAATTAAATCCTTCAATTGGACTCAAATTAATTCTTAAACATAATTAAACTTTAATTTGGCCTATGATAAAATCAAATTGGCCTATTAAAAATCTAATTATGTCCTTAGGCTTAATTTTAAGCAAATTTGTCCAAAAATCATTTAATTTAATCTTAAATCTCCATTGTCTCTCTAGTTTTGGGTATAATAGGGTGCAACTAGGCTTGCAATTTGTCCAAAATTGTAGCTTGATCTTCCAATATGTTTGAAATCCTTCCTTAACTAGCTTTTCCCACGTTGCCAGTCTCCTTTCTATTATTATTTTATTTTGGAAAGAAAAAGGTGAATTTAGGGAAGAATTCATAAATAGGTTATGACAATGGTGATGAGAAGGGAGAAGCGGGGGGGGGGGGGGATGGAGAGAAAGAAAGAAAAATGCATGGTCTTTAATTCGAAAAAATTCGCATATAACATCTACGATTCGGTTAAGAAAAAAGAGAGAGAGAAGGAAAGGAGAGAGAAAAAAAATGCATGGTCTTTAATTCGAAACAATTCGCATATAACATCTGTGATTTGGTTAAGTATGCTAGTTTCCCAAATATTTTTTTCAATTATGTTACTTTACTAATTTCTTTTCCTGCTACATCTTATGCCTAAAGCAACAGTAAAAAGGCATAATGTTTTAGTTTATGGTGTAATGTAACTAGATAGGAGGCCCCATAATGTTACGCTGAGCTAAATTTTTCCTAGTGAAAAAAAAAGATAAGTAAGCGATGAAAGTGTTTCTAAAGAAGCAAAAACAATTTGGTAAAAAACAATGACTAATTGAAAAAAAAAATGCTTGTCATTATTATAAAAAAAAATACCCTTTAAATATTCTTAAAATATCTCGAAGATCTCATTTATTAACAAAACAAAAACTGAATGAGAACAAGATAATCTCATAAAAAAAATACAAGCTCAATTACTAGTAAATCAAACAGACTTGACTCAAATTGCAATATGACAAAAAGACTTGACTAGAGTTAGCATGTCAAATCCATGACCTGGTTATGAGGTCAAGATAACCCCGTACAAAAAAAATCAGATAAAATAATAGAGGTCAACTCTCCAGCAAATTAAATAAAGAAAGGAAAGATAGAGAAAAGTTGAAAAAAATTCAAGTTAACCCGGGTTAATTCGACTAACCCTGAGAATGAGATAACCCCTTAAAAAGGATGAAATCAGAAAAAAAAAACAATTTAAAAAAAATAATAAAAAAGATTAAAGTCAAATAAGGTTAATTTTTAAAACCTGTTACTTGGATCATAATAAGAGACGATGTAGCAGAGCTTGCAGAAACAAGAGCCCAACAATATCAAGTTATTTGCTTTTTATAAATCGTAATTCTATGAAAATTTGTTACTTGTTATGTGTTGCTACAAACATGGTTAGAGAAGTCAGAAAGTAGGGTGTGGTCAATAAGAGGATGATGTGTATAATTTTTAGGAGAGAAACGTCCAGGATTTCATTATCGAGAAGGGGATGACCTTATGTCCCTGACCATTATTAAAAACCAAATGCGTGATCAAAGGAGATAGCCTTTAAAGCAAGAAGAGATCAAATTCATATATTTTAGGCTCCGTTTGTTTACGCGGTAGAGATTGCGTTTCAATTAAAACGCAGGAGTCAAGCGTTTGGTAATATCAAAAACGCTAAAATTGACTGGTGGGACCCATGACAATTCACGTTCAAAACGCTACATTCACGAAGCAGCTCCTGGCTGCGTTTTTAAATTTTGCATTCGCGTGCACAGTGCAATTCATTTGCACTGTGCACGCAAACAGTGCAAATTCACTTGTACTGTCGCGAACAGTGCAAGTGAATTGCACTGTTCACTCGAACAGTGCAAGTAAATTGCACTGTTCCCGTGAACAGTGCAATTCACTTGCACTGTTCGGGTTTTTTTTTTTATTTTTTTTATTTATAGTGTGTGTATAGTTTTTGTATATTTTGAACAGTGCAATTTACTTGCACTGTTCGGGTTTTTTTTTTTTATAGTGTGTATAGTTTTTGTATATATATATTTTTAAAAAAACTAGTTTTACATTGTCATGTAAACAATATTTTCTTTCCTGAAAAACTAGTATAGAAAGAATTAAATTCACTCGCACTGTAATATCAAATTAATTTTATTCATGATAATATTTTATCTAATTTTATTGCACGCTCAAAAAATTATAGAAACTGTAGTTCTTGTCGAATGAATTTTGTACGTAATGGAATTGTAGATGGTTTAAAGGCATAATAAAAAATATTTTATATAAAGTATTATTTATTTCATGAAGTAATAGTAATAGTTAAATCTACAATATTTAAATTAAAAATCATCAATTTTAATATGTATATTTTAATTATTTTATAACCTCAATTTGAAAAGTATTTTTTTAACCAAACACATTAAACTACTTTTTCTTCAACCTCAATTTCAACCATAGTTTTAACCAAACATCTATTTTTTCAAACCAACTTCAACTAAAAATACTTTTTATAAAACAACTTTTTTCAAACCACAACCATAAAAGCTACCGCAATACCAAACACACACTCCCGTTTGGCATTGCAGTTGCGGCTGCGTTTTATGATAAAAGCAGAATTTTAATGTTTGGTAATTGCAAACTGTATTTTTATTTGACATGGGCCCCACACAAAAACTGAGGTTGGAACTCAATATGTGAAAAGCAGCTCACACCTGCTTTTCACTCCGTGCTCTTCTCTCATCAAAGCTTTTTTTATTATAACAAAAAACTTACCTTGCTGAAGCTAACAACTCTGTTCCATTCCCCTCTGTTAAACTTGATCTGGACGAAGATTAATGAACAGACGCTCAAGCACTCAAGGTTTACAATGGCCGTTGGACTTGGTAGTCTGGTGTGTCGAGGGCCATCATGCTGAAAATCCTTCTATGGTGGGTCCTATACCTTAGTGTCTCTCTTGATCCTTGAGGAACAAGGATCGGTCTGTCATAACAAACACGAGAGAAAGAGAGTTCATTGCCTGTTGAGATGATTTTTTTGTGTAAGCATGGAGGCAGTAATTCCTTACTCTTTTTGCTAGTTGACCAAAAGACACTACCAAAAGTATTATTATAACATCTGTTTATGTACACCTATTTTTTTTTTAATTCACGGATAATTACATTTAAACTTTAATTTTGTAAAAACTAGAACATATTTATAGATTTTTTTATTTATTTTATATATAAAAATTTATTGTATAATATTTTCAATCATATATATATTTTTTAAAATTTATTTTTTAAAAATCCACAACTAAATTATAGTTGCATTAATAACATTACATAACTATATTAGAAGAGAATCGCAAGATGATGAGATTTTTTTCCGAGTATGATAAATTTTTATATATTAATATCAAAAATAAATTTTATAAAATTAAAAAAATATTATTTTAATATATTTTAAAACATAACTACCAACCTATCCGACCTAGTAAAATAAAATAAAATATTTTCTTTTTTCTTTTTAATTGTGATTTATTTAAAAAATTTGTATTTAACGTTAGCTAATGACACTAATGATAAATTAGATGGAGATAGCAATCCTAATTTTATTCCTGATGATATTTTACCTGATGTTGTTGCGCGCTTAAGAAACTAAGAAAACTGTAGTACCTGTCGATGTATTTCATACGTGAAGGAATTGTAGATAATTTAATGGAATAATAAAAAATATTTTATAAAAAATATTATTTATTTCATGATGTAATAACAGTAGTTAAATCTATAATATTTAAATTAAAAACCATCAATATTAATATATATTTTCTAAAATTATTTTACAACCTCAATTTGAAAAGCATTCTTAACCAAACACATTAAACTATTTTTTAGTTCAACCTCAATTTCAATCACAGTTTTAACCAAACATATATTTTTTCAAATCAACCTCAACTAAAAGTACTTTTTATAAAAACAATTTTTTTCAAATCACAACCACAACAGCAACCACAATACCAAACACACTCTAAATAGCTTTTGCTTCTTACATTGGGCTCTATAATTACATTTGATTTTATATAAACTAAAATAACATGCTTTATTCATGTAGATTTACTTTTTATTTATTTTACATATAAAAATTTATCTTAGATTTTAGTTTTAATTAAATATATATTTTTTAAATTACAAATGTTTTTTATTTATTTAATTTATTTTTTTAAACCAATATTACTATACAAAAACACACTAAGATGTTA
>Ga0325410_1007420_pt1 | contig 11978 bp, 13 predicted proteins | sample PopdelMetagenome_16_FD_206182 | JGI IMG/M metagenome (GOLD analysis project Ga0325410, IMG submission 206182) | Populus deltoides microbial communities from Bellville, Georgia, United States - Xylem-PdIQD-R3 | ecosystem: Host-associated > Plants > Phyllosphere > Stem > Wood/Secondary xylem... | reverse complement strand
TGTCAGAAATAGAAATTTCCTCCCCCGCACAAAGCATTATAATGTCTGCGAAGGGAGTTGGGCCACGTTCATCCACCCTCGTCCACAAGCAAGAGCTTTATCCATTTTACTTCACTTTTATAGTACTTTTTTTTTCTTGTAGTCAAGTTTCATGCATCTTCTCATCTGCTCCAGCAAAACCCCACTTGCTGCTGCTGCCTGCAGACAGAGATTTGGTCATCTAGTGGCCCTAACTTACATCAATCATCCTACAGTTGACAACAGTTTTTTTGGCGTCCACAAACATAGAAGCACCAAGCCTTTCTTTTTCACTATTAAAAGAGAAGATATTTCTTTCCCTTGGAGGATAAGACTCGCATGGGATGGAGAAGGGCATATACACATCAATGATATCATAAACTCAGATGAAAGAAAGAAAGAAATGATGGAAATATTAGCTGTATAGCTGCTGCATTAAATTGATACTGGAATCGGTACAAGCCAAACGAAAAAAAAAAACAAAAAAAAAAAGCTTTTTAAAAATTAGATCCCTCTTAAGGCTCGTACAAGCGAAGGCTAGGATCCAAAAAACTAAATCCGTAACCCTGCAACTCCATGAGGACATACATACATCATGACTTGAGCCTCTTTTGGTTTGTTCATTCCTAATATTGATACGAAATGAAAGTAGAGCACAGACTGTACAATGATAGTAGGGAGGAGGTCAATGATGACTGCCCACATCATCTCCCAGAACTCACTAGGGTTTTCTCCTCTGAGTCTTGAGCAGACTTCGAGCTTGTTATAGGAAGAGGAAGAGGTAGACCTCGGTCTGAATGAGATGGGCCTGCTGTTGGTGCTACCTCTTCCTCTGCAGGGACAGGACCAGGTTGAACTGGTTTGGGTGTATACGTGAAGGAGAGATCTTTGTTAGCTGCCAATGCAACAAGCTCTTTTTCCTCCAACCCTTTTGTTGGCCCAAGGCTGCATCGCTCTGGTGTGTGCTTGGCCAATGCATCTTTGAATTTCTTGATCTGAAATAGAACCAAAACAAAGACCAACATTATAGAAACAATCAATGAGATTGACAAAGTACGTGTAATAAATTGAATGATCAATGCAAAATGCTAGCAACTTACATCCATTAATCTGGTTCGGTAAAAAACTGGGTTTGTGAAGCAACATTCAAGATTAAGTAGTGAAGTTGAGTGTGATGTGGTACCAATGAGTTGATCAAATCTTGGATTTTGAAGAGAAAAAAAATGCAGAAAATGGTTTATCTCAAGAATCAATCAAGCTCTGCATTTCATTGTTTCACCATTAAAGCTCTTGGTATACAAGAAACAGAAAATCAAAGGCGAAACTGAAACCAATTGGTCTGTTCATAAAATTAACAGTTATTAAACTCACTTCAAATAGTACAATTAATCAACAAAAGAAGTGAAGGAATGGCAAAACTAACCGTGGCATTAGTACAGCTAAAGCTGCATAACCGGCCATGAGCTCCTCTATAAAACCGGAAGAATGGTAACACATGAACATTGAGGCTATAACACATGGATTTGTGCTCCTCGTAATTAACTTGAAGAAACTGTACATCTGGATTCATCTCTGCCAATTGACATATCTGCCCAAAAAAGGACTCCCATTAGCATTCTTCCAGAAAACTAAATCCATCAAAAAAAAAAAAAAAAACTAAACCACTCATATTCACATGCACATGCACCACATGTATATCGAAATAGTTATGCAGATCATACCTTGGGATGGAGAGCTTTGCAGCCACCACATCCAGGGGAAAAGAAATCAACTACAACAAGTTGGTCCCCAGCATTCATTAGGGAATCCACAAGATCTTGCGCAGAAGTTACTTCTCTCATGTTGGGTTGCAGACCTTTCTCCCACCATTTTTTAGCATATTTAAGTTTAAGGCCAGTCTATTAATTCCACAAAAGATAACAAAAAGAAAAAACCAATAAGCTATCCATCCTTGTAATATCAAAATGACACGAAAAAAAATCAAAACTTTGAGCTTCCACAATATACAAAATCTCATGATTCTTTTTATTAATTAAAAAAAGAACAAAAATCCAGACTTTCTTTTCCTCTAAAAACCGAATATTGAGGACCCAGCTCCTCCGATTTATTCAATGGTTAAGCGAAATCACAGTAATTTAAGCAATCCAATAATTAAAAATAAACCAACAATTACGATAACAAACAGGGAAGAAATTAAAAATTCAACCCCACAAGAAAAAAAAAATCACTCAAAAAACAAAATCGAAATAGAGACCATAAATCCAAACCATAAAAATTTGACTAACCAGAGCCACAACCGAAGCTTGAGGAAGATACCCTCTTCTGGGTTTGCTTTGATTTCCATGAACAACAACCCTCTTGCCATAAAAATCACTACAAGACGAAGATCTTGAAATTTGAGATCTCAAACCCTGTGGTTTGACCCTCGAAGGAAACCCTTTAAGCCTGCAACTCTTTGTAAACACAGAAATAGTATTGTGTTGCCGGGTTTGATAATTACCAGAAGAAAATAGATTTGTCTTGCTCAAAACCTCTGTCATAATTTCTCACAACAATTTAAAAAAAAAAGACAGAAAAATTGTCTCTGAAGCCAAAGAAAGCTCAGGTTCTTGCAAAAACATAAAGAAAGGCTTTTGCTTTATTGGTTTTTGCCTTTTCTCTTTGAATAGATAAAGCGTTTTCCTCTCTCTTTCTTTCTTTCTGAGCTGGGAAATGTTGAAAATTGAAGATGGTGGTGGGGTGTTTTGGGCCGCTAGATTTTGGTATGGATGACGGATCTAACGGTTGGAGAAATTGGTGAAATTTGAAGATTATTGGATAAGGTCGTTATTTTGTGCTGTTTAAGATTTATTTTGTTGACGTTTGCCGGTTTTTATGGTTGATAGCGGCACGTGAGGTGCTCGATGTCTTAAACGTGGCGTCATCTAATCTTACGGTTTTTTCGGATTTGGAATTGGATGGATGGAATACTTTGGAAGCTTCTTTTTCTTCTTTTTTGGGTTATTTTCCAACCTCTAGCAGCGGTAGAGATTTACCTAAATCACTTGGAAAAAATTATATAAAAATATTTTAAATAAAATTTTATTTATGGAGAAAGTTTTAAGAGTTGAAAAGGCTTCAACTTTGATTTTTCCCAAAAGAAGTAGCTTTTTTTTTATTTAATAATACGATGGAAAGTATTTTTAAAAAATAATTTTTAATTAAAATATATTTTTTATTTTTTTAACATCAACTTATAATATCATAAAAAAGTTTAAAACATATTATTTTAATATTTTTTAAATAAAAAATATTTTAAAAAAATTGAAATAAAACGTGTTGTTATTGTATTGAAAACTTTATTTTTTAAAAAAATAATTTTTTTATATTTTTTATTGTTTTGATATATTTATGATAACAATAATTTTTTTAAAAAAAATTAATATTATTTTTATATATTTTTAAATAAAAATACTTAAAAAAAACTACTAATATTCATAAAATAAAAACTTAATCATGAAAGGATGGAACTCAATTAATCATGTTCTGAGTTTGTTTTCAAGATATCACTAATTCAAGTATTATAAATTTTAGAATCACTAGAAATTTACCTGATTGTTAATTTTAAGGACTGAAATAATTAGTTGAGGTAGATTATTGCAATTAAAAAATAAAAAAACCTAACATCTTGTTGGTTAGAACTGAACTAGCAATTACAATTCGCAACATCATATTTCCATTATCCATAATATCCATTCACCGAGAACAGTGTTGGGTTCTATCATCTCCAGGGCCCATCATCAATCTTTAAGAACAGACTGCTGAGTCCTATTCGGTTGTTTAGTGGGCTGCACAAGCCACAGGAAACAGATCCCATCTCTCCAGGCCTCAGCCCTAATATTTCCCACAAATCTCTCTCTAACAGTTGAAAGCCGGTCAGGAGTGATGATAGATTCTGACTGAAAAGGTCACTGTTCTTTTCCATGGATACTTGTTGCCTACCGGTCAGCATTCAGGATTGAAAATGAAGTAGATTCTTACCCTGAAGATTCCAAGACAAACATCATCACATCACAAATCTAAGTTTAACATCCCAAAATGTTTCATCTTTCCCACAACCTATCCAAACCCAATTCAATCACATGCTCAAGATTCAATCTTCAACCCCACAACACTTCCAGGCTCCCCATTTCCCACATTACCCCACCCAGGAAAGTTACTTCATTTTCTAAAAACCCTAACATTCTCATCCCTAGGTGCACACCAGAAGATACCATTTCACTTTCCATCACTACTACTCGTAAGGATAGAGCAGACGATGGTAAATTTACCAAGGAAAATGAAGTTATAGTATTAGAAACCCCAGAAGGAAGTAAAAAGAATTTCTGGGGTGCTGTCAGTTTGATTATTGGCACTGCTGTAGGGCCTGGAATGCTGGGCTTACCAACCGCAACTATAAGATCTGGTTCTTTTACATCAACCATTGTCATCATCCTTTGTTGGGTTTATGTAATCTCCTCTATCATTCTTGTTGCTGAGCTTAGTTTTGCTGCTATGCAAGAAGATGGAGTTGCAGAGGTTAGCTTTACTGGCCTTGCAACAAAAGCATTAGGAAGCAAATTTGGTGCTTTTGTGGCGGTGGTTTATGCTAGCTTAAGTTTTTCTTTGCTAGTAGCATGTGTTTCAGGCATTGGTTCAATAGTATCACAGTGGTTTCCATGGATGAATGTTGTGTTGGCTCATGCTTTGTTTCCTGTTGCTGCTGGGCTTGTAATTGGGTTCTTCCCTTTTAAGGTCATTGATACTGCTAACAGGCTTTTATGCTTGCTTATGCTTTTCTCCATAACTTCACTGGTAGCTATTGGTTTATCTGTGGCCAGAACAAATATATTAGCCTCCCTTGTTCCCACCTCGTTGAGTATTTCAGCAATCTTGCCTGCTATCCCTGTAACTGTACTTACGTTGGGGTTCCATGTTATCACCCCTTTTATATGTAAGATTGCTGGGAATTCTGTATCCGAGGCTAGAAAAGCAGTGCTGATTGGTGGGGCTGTTCCTTTGATAATGGTTTTGTCATGGAATTTGATTGTTTTGGGGCTTGCTGGTGCTAACACAGCCACCTCCTCCAATGACCCAATCTCTCTCTTGCTCTCTGTCAATCCTTCTGCTTTATCTGCTGTCCAGGGCTTTGCTTTTTCGGCTTTGGCAACTAGCTTGATAGGTTATGCAGTCAGCTTTCCGAGACAGCTTCTTGATACCTTGGAGTTGATTTTCACAAAAACTAAATCTGAAAAACAGATTCACACTCAATGTCAAATATTTGCTAATGGGGATAGTGCTGGTAGAATTGGATTCGTAACCTTTTCTGGTCGGCATAATCTTAGAAATACAGGGAGGGCTTCATTTGATGGAACAAGGTGTTTTGCTGCATCAGAAGTGAAACCACCATCAAGCACGGCCGAGTCTAATGCATTCCACCATAAATTTGTAATGATGCTTGTACTTGGTGTTCCCATTCTTATAGGATCCTTCTTTCGCTCAACCTTTTCAAGAGCTCTTGATTTTGCTGGAGTTTATGCAAATTGCTTCCTGTTTGGCATACTTCCTCCAGTAATGGCATATGTACAGCAATCCAGGAAGAAGCTCAGGTATTGCAGGCAATTCCATGTTCAGTTATTCGCTAATTAATAGGATGTTTGCACTTCTGATCCACAATGAAAACCTCAAAAGACAACCAATATTAAAGACAGCAAAAAAGCACCTAACATATTTGAGACATCCGATAATATATTTGCACCTGCTGAAGCCTAAATCTTAAGGTCAATCTCATATTTTGGAAAGCAAACATAAACCAATTTATCATTTCATAATGAGTTGTTATTATGTGTCTGTAAAATGCATGTTATTTCTGAACAATTTCCCAACTTTACACCAAATAACAAGTAATTCGTTTCCATGCTTAACTAAGTACTCAAAGTGATTTTAACTTATTCCTATCAAAATTTTCTTTTCAAACCCCATAAATAGACATTTTACAAATGTTCTCTGGTTTTTCAGGTCATCTATTCTTCCAGGGGGAGATATCACTCTTCTACTACTTTTTAGCATTGCTGTCATTTTGGGGATTTGGCATTAGACATTTAGCAGCAGAGCAGTGTCCTTTCCATAGGTCAAAATTCCGTAGGTCAGAGTTTACGTGGATAATTTTTCCATATAGTCCACAATTAGACTGAATAAACCTCGTGCCCTTTCCTTTGTGGACTTTGGGATTTCACAGAGGCATCTGAACACATGTTTAGGTCATAAAATTTAAGTCAAATCATGCGAATAAATGCATAGTAATTGGATTTTTTCGTCGTCCCAAATACTGATTTAAGATCTTGTCGATTAACTATCAGATTATGATATAATCTGTGTAGTTCCGTTTCTTCATTTACTCCTGGCTTCAGAAGTTACGGGTCAAATCTTTTGTAAACATGGATACAATACTAGGCAAATGCCTAGTATTGGATGATGCAAGATGAATACAATACTAGGCAATGAAAGTAGAACTCGGAAATGATTTTCTCATAAGAGATCTGTTTGGATACAGTAGTAGGAATTATACGACTTTTACCTCAAGGATGAATATAGCAACGTCATTATTGCCATTGCAAAGAAAATCAGAAGAGAGAGAGAGAGAGAGTATCTTCTATTATACAGAACGAAATCCTCAAATACTAACCCTGTCATGTGAACATTTTTCTGATTTCAGCTAGATTCAATGGCTCCCATATCTTTCTGAAGTAACCCTCACTAAGTAAGAATTATCATGACACAAGACTTGTTTCCCAATTCCTTTAATTTATGTTCTTCCACATGCACATTATCCTTAATAAAGAAAAGCTCATTCCTGGAATACTTCAAGCCGCTCATGACCAGGCACTTGTTTCATACTTGCTGATGTATGTCATCCCCATTTTATGGAATCATTTTGTATAGATGCCACTGAAAAAGCATCAAACAGCAAGAATTAGGCTGCCAAGAGCTATTAAAAGATTTTTTCTGTAGTGATCTGGGTTTGGTCTGTAACACTTGGGGAGCTGTTAGCAGTTTCCTAGGCATAGGCATCAATACTTGTAAGCCAGCAGATATTCTGACTAGCTCTCTGGTCATTCAGACGAAACTATTGCAGGACGTTTTAAGGCATTCGTCTCATTCGTTAGTCTTCTCAACCTCTCAGCATCCTCAAACCGCCCAGCACCAGCAAAGTTATTATACATAAGCACATAGTCACCTCCATATCCTGTCTCCATCTCCAATATCTGCCTTGTAACCCTCTCACCCATCTCAATATTACCATTAAAGCTACAGGCACCCAACAGGGATCCAAATCACAACAATAACGATCTCATTAGGAATCTCTAACGCCATGTTCTCTGCCTCTTCTAATCTCCCAGTCATCCCAACATGTCCACTAAACATCCATAATGCTCAATATCAGGCGAAACTCCATGTTTATTCACCATCTCGTCAAAAAACCTGAGCCCCCCATCAAACAATCCACCATGGCTACAAGCATTCAAAACACTCAAGAATGTCACTCTATTCGGCCTCAAACCTATTTTCTCCATCCTTTCAAAATTTTCCACCGCTTCCTTCCACATCCCATTGCAAACCCAGAAAAGATTGATTTCCATGATACCACATTCTTCCTCTGCCGAAATATCCTCAAAAAATCTCAATGCACTCACTACACAACCACATTTTGAATAAGCATCTATAATCGAATTAGCAATACGTATATCAAATGCATTAAACCCCCTTTTCCTGCATATCCATGGATCAAGCTGCAAACTTTTGACTCCCCCATATCAGAAATAGCTGGTAAAATAGCAAGAATAGTGATTTCAATGGGTTTTATGCCCTCACACAAAACCATTCTTTGAAGCAAAGACAAACCCTTACTATACTTGTTGCTTCTTATATACCCATCAATAATTCCAGTCCATGAAACAACATTCTTTTCAGGCATCTCATCAAAGAGAACTTGCAAATTCAAGTTTGCCCCATTTGACCAATCCAGTAATCATCACATTCCAAGTAACCACATTTCTGTCAGGCATTTCATCAAACAGAAGCATAGCATCACCTGAAACCCCACTAGATAAGCACATATTTAAAAGAGCAGTTTGTACATAAACATGACATTGAAAACCCACTTTGAATGTAATACCATGAAACTGAGTTCCTATAATTGGACAACAAGAATTGGTGCTAGTATTTATGAGGACAAGTAGGTAAAGCTATCGAATGAAGGGGGATGCAATGAAGAAGAGTGAAAGTAAACTTCTAGCAGTTGTTTGATGAGCAAGATAGGATTTAGTACCGTTCTAGAAATTATTTCCTAAAATATTTTTTAAAAAATATATTAAAATAATTTTTTTATTTTTAAATTTTATTTTTAATATTAAAATAATCTAAAAATATATTAAAAAAAATTAATTAGAACCAAAAAAAAATTAATATGTAGAATTGAATGGTTACCTTGTCATCTTCCCCCATCATCTCTATTCTCTACCTTTACTAGCGTCTGGTCATTCCACCTGTAATCATTTTGCTTGTGTCCTCCTCTCATCTTTCTTCCCTCTAGGTCTGACCGCCTCAAGTAGGTTTTTCATTTCTTGTATTCAATATATGTTTTCTGCCAAACCTCACCTTACTATCTATAAGAAGAGAACCCAAACCCCATAAACAATTATAATTTTGTTTCAACGTAGAGATGAACTTTTGAATTGCAATTGTTGGCCATCATCCACCCAAAAAAAAAAGTTGATTGTCAGTAAACTTCCTGCAACCCAGATTGTTCAGGCCACTTAAAAAAATTGATCATTTCAACCCTTCATTTAAAACTTTTAATGCTCACTGTTATAAATTAGTGTCTTCTTTGGTAATTTAACATTCACCGATAACCTGTAATCATGGGATTAGTTTTTGTTCTTGTGTTGATTGTGGAAGATAACTTTTCTGAAGCTTGGGAAAAAAAGGGCAGTTTTTACTTTTAACGCTGTTGTTTTGTTTGTGAAAGCATGATCTTGTCAGCTCAAACATACTTTCCAGGAGCCTTTGCTTTCCGCAGGAAGCAGAGTTTTATGTTCTTTGGTCTGGCATTTTTTTGCATCATGCCAGTTGCTGGGGCTAACCACCTTGTGCTTTCAACATTTAATACAAATTATGTTTTGGTATTGCTTTTCGGTGTTAAAATGATTTGTATTTTTATAATTTTTTTTATTTTTAACATTGTTAAAATCATAAAATAAAATATTTATAAACATTATTAATTTAAAGTTTTTTATTAGCCAAAAAAAAAAAAGGCTATCCACTTTGTCGCTTTCAACACTCTTGCTTTTGGCAGAACAGATCTGTTGATGAATCCAACTTCTCAGCAATCAGGCTGCTGCTGCAATGATTACTGATGCATTTTCAGTTTTTCATCTACTCCTCTCTTCATGAGAGACAGGAAAACTGCACCATTTTGACGCTACAGAGTCCCCCGTCTGATGAAATTCAGAACAGGTCTTTTGTTGGGTCCATTTTCTCATTTACAAACTTTTTTTTTTCTTTTCATTTCACCATTTCTACATCCCCCAGTACTCCAAAATGTTGCAAAATATGAAAGCTCAATATCAGAAGGTGATGGAATTTGAACTTTGGACACTTTCTTCCAGATGTGGATATTCTGCATGTCAAAAAGCCTTTTTTTTCCCCTTCTCGCTTGTATTATAAAGATTAACGGCAGTCTTCGTTGCACTGGCAGTCTGCATGGTTACATATCCTCCCCCACTCTGTTTACTCGAGTCATTTTATATAAACGGCAGCAACTTAGGATGCTCAATTGCTCACCATCAGCAACTTGCTCTGCACATCTTTCCCGTGAGGAGAAATTGACATTGTCGACCTTCCTACAGCCATAGAACGCAGGTATCAGCAAGAAGAAAAGAATCATAACAGATACAATATTCCCACATTTGTTTGGTTGAGGTCTGTGTCAAGAAGGTACAACTAGCAAATATTAATCATGCATGCATCATTGACTCGATTCCCCAAGTTGACATTGAATTAGTCTTCAAAATGCTCAAGCCCACAGAACAATCCTTGCAACATCAGTATTTTATAATCTAAAGTTTAAGCCTTCCGTGTTAGCTTGCTTAAGAATATTAAGTAGATTGATCGATTATACAACGAACCATGAGAGGTATAGTACAAATAGCTCCTAATCATGACAAATCTGTCTAATTTGGCTTGGCAGCTGAGGGATTCCGACCAAATATTAATGCTCCATCATCACTTCGGCAGAATATTTCAGAAGAGAATGCAAAGGAAGGTGTGGTCTTGTGATGCGGGACAAGAAGATTTAAAGCTAAAGAAGAAAGTAAAGAAGAAGCTAAGAAGAAAAAGCTAAAAGAAAATAAGAAAGGGGGTTGGAAACGTTGACAACTTTGTAATTTTTATTCAATTCATAAAAAATTATCTAATATTTAAAAAAATATGATATAAATACTAAAACTTTAACTAGAACATACAATTAGGATTATAGCCTAATAAATAAAATACCTAACAATAACTAAATTAAGTCCAACAAATAAAATCTAATTAAGAAATTTCAACTAAAAGTTCACATAAATTAAACCAAAAACATAAGCTAAAGCTTAATCTCTCAATGGTTTGGGCTACCCTCTATCATCTATGATCATACGAGTGCGTAAACAATATCTTGGGTCTAGTGTCTCCACCAACTCTCCTGAAATTTAAGAAACTCGACCCCGTCGAGCATAGTTCAAGACGACTCCAATAATACTCTAAAAAATTATGATCAAGCTGTTGTGATGTTTCTCTGATAATCCAAATATAATCTGAATCTGGTCATCTAGCTTATATACTGGAATTCGCTGAAGTTCATCATCTTTGGTAAAAACAACTTGTGCATCTAAAGTAGCATTAATATGTTCTTTTTGTGCCAAAAACAATGATAATGGGGCAAGGATTTCATAAGAATCATCAGGGATAGATTGTTGTGTTTTATATATAACAAGGCTTTTCATGTCAAAAGTAGTTAATATCAAAGTTTAGTGGCGGTTTAATAACATAACTATTTGATTCAATTATTTACAATACTTTAAAGGTCTAGCACTACTCACTTGCAATTTATAACTGGTTTTCAAAGGACATCGTTCAGGTCTAATCTGTATCATAAAATAATTTCTAACATTAAGTGCATCATGATACTTATATAAATCAGCTCGAAATTTGTATTGTTCATTACTTATTTGAATATGCTTTATGATCTCAACATGCAAATTATGAACTCTACATGCAAAAAACTCAATTGATTCAGACATTTTAGAGTGAGGAGACAAGAGAAAGATCCATTGGCATCCTAGGTTTGTGACCATGAACTTATATGACTGGAAGAGTGGAACGAAACACACTTTTTGAATCCTAGATAGATATAGATTGGACATAGCCTGGTGAATCAAAACCTTCCTTATCCTCCTTATCATGAATAAAAAGTAAGGATTTAGAAAGTTCAACAGACTGCTCGAGACTTATGACATGTTGGATATCAAGCATAGGGCACAAAACATTAGGGAGCTTATGAGGTTGTTTAAAATCTATGACATGTTGAATGTCAAATATAAAGGGTAAAGAATCAGAAAGCTCGAAAGGCTACTCCAAATCTATAACAAGTTGGGAGTCAAGTATAGAGATTGAGGAATTAGATAGCTCGGAATAAAAATTTTCTTAAAACTCTCCCAACATTGCACTTACCTTTTCAGGCAACTCTACTAAAAAGTCTTCAGAAACTTTTACAGCTAAAAGAGACACAACTGACTCTTTATGAATCTCCTTTTCAAACTTGTTTAGACCTATTATGTTAGCTATATTTAACTTCTTAGATAGTTCCACTAGAAAGTTTTTTAAAATTTCTTCTATAACTAAAC
>Ga0325410_1007416_pt1 | contig 11983 bp, 7 predicted proteins | sample PopdelMetagenome_16_FD_206182 | JGI IMG/M metagenome (GOLD analysis project Ga0325410, IMG submission 206182) | Populus deltoides microbial communities from Bellville, Georgia, United States - Xylem-PdIQD-R3 | ecosystem: Host-associated > Plants > Phyllosphere > Stem > Wood/Secondary xylem... | reverse complement strand
TTAAATTATATTTGGCAATCCTAGCAAGCACGTGAGAAGCTAATATTATCTGCAATTTTTTCCTTTCCCTTTTTCTTCTTCATTTTTATCATGATGTTGACGAGGTTGATTAATCAGCTTTTTACTGTTTGGAAAGCAAGTTTTGATTTCTAAAAGGCTATAGGAATAGAAGCCGGACCCACTTAAGTGCGCGTTAACGACATAAAGGCTTAAACCCACTTTAATTCCCACTTTTGGCTGTTTCGGATTAAAACATTTTAAACGTAAAAAACATTTTCAAGCATTTTAAACATTTTTTTTTTATAGAACTTATCTTTTAATAATACATTAAAAAACAATTTAGAATATCAATAAAAACATAATTTTACTAAATTTATTAAATATCAAAACAATAATATATTAAATTGATCTAGATAGAGTCGGGTTAACCGGTTAAAATCTATAAAAAATAAATCAAAATAAATTATAAAATTTAATTATCAATCGATATAATATTAAATGATGAAATTGAAAAAAAATTCAATTAAAAAAAACTTATCCTGATAAACCCGAGTTTATTTATCATATTCATAACTTGAATTAAAAGACTATATTAACTGAGTTAACTTGCAATATAGGTTGTGAAACTGAAATATCAATGTTGAAAACAAAACATAATAAATCAAAAGGTTTAATCTTTATTAAATAAAATATTGAAGAAAAAAAAAGATTTTTTTTTAAATAAACAAGATGCGCCGCAGGGTTAATCAGTCGGAGAGGTCATCCAGACCCACTTGATGGTCATTGGTTCATGCGTGTCACAGAATTTTGGTTTCATGTTTAAGCAAACGCAGTTGCAGGTCTACCAATTTTACTAAGAAACTGTAAGAAACATCCAGAATTCCAGAACCTATCACTAATAATGGTGATGAAGATGTCGATACCACAATTCCTGATTGCGATTCACAATGATAATCCACACTATTCATAGGCTTCTGATGACAATTGCAGGGTATCCGAAACTATACAGACAATCACTCGATCAAAGTGCACAAATCCTGACAATGGGCTAAAACCTATCTCTATTTTCTGGTCTTCGTAAAAAAAAATGCACAAGGAAGCAAAGTCTAGCATAACCCTAAATACGCAATGAGTTGAAAATGGTAAGCTGTGGTGTATAAGCATTCATCAAGTGTCCAGCCCTCGTGAATTAAATTAACAGAGAATAATGTCAACGCTTCTGCATAAATATTTACTGGTAAATTCAACTAGAAAAAACCCAAAACCTTCTTAGTCCAAACTCAACACTGAACAATTAACTTTTTTTTCAACCGACACTTAAACAGTATGAACAATCTGATTAAAAGGTATTCGATGTTCCAGACTATACTTCTCCATCAATACATCCTCAGGCAAAGTGTTCCTAAAGTTTTAGGATAATGGACAATCCCGGATACAATTGCTGAACTATTAGTATCTAAATAAAGAGCATAAAAAGACTCATAACCATGGAAGAATGAGTAGAACAAGCATGTTTTCACTGGCGTGTGACTGCATTTCAATCCAGTTCACCTTGAGTAGCCATGTGGAGGATAAGCATGAGGTTGTGGATAGGCAGGAGGGTAACCTTGAGTTTGCGGGGGTGGAGGATAGCCATAAGGCTGGCCATATGCTTGTTGAGGTGCGTAGCCAGCATGTGGAGGAATTGGCTGGTCAAAACGTGACATCTGCTGCACCGAAGGAACTGCCATAGCAGGCTGTGGCCCAAACTTGCCATCTCTCTTGTCCATTTCAACCTTGTGCTGGGTCTGCATAAACCAGGAATTTGCAGAAAACAAGTAATTGTAAAACGATTCTTTTAACCCACCAAGGAATTAGATGAGTAAGATTGATAATTTATCAATCTATTAAAAGCCACTGGTTGCAAAAGTTGGGCATCAAGATTTTGTGATGTGTAACCTTTTCAATCCTGTTTCTTAAAGAAGAGTAACTTGTAGATTATACTAATAAATTATTTCAACAATCCTAGATGACCTAAAGCAGCTCCTGTTGTTTTGGCTACAAGAGTAATATGCCGATCCATTCAACAGGCACTTGAGGTTTTATTTATAGCATACCTGAATACATGCGCAGACCCTGCCAAAACAGAAAAAAGGAGAAGAATTAATTCAAAGATTTTGATGTCTCTCGAACATTGAAATAGGTGAACTAAATTCCTTACGAGCAATAAACCAAATCAGACAAACAGCTCAGCATCTGGGCAAGGTCTCCAATTTCATCATTTCCAGTTATGCAAGCAACTAATGAACATATACATGCTAATTGCTGCAGGCAGAACATAAATCCCTACAAAAGGAAGCATGTCATAGTTGAGGTAGCTTTCTGAAAAATGGAAGAGCTATCCATGCGAAAACATCATCCACAATAGAGAGACAGAGAGAGAGACAGTACAATAATGCAGTTGTCGCATTGTGTAGTTTGTATATTGAATTCATCTTGCAATAGGAAGCGAGTTGAGGCAACTGAATTACAGAAGCAGCACACGACCTGAAGAATAAGGGAAACAGGAAGAGAAATTAATCTTCAAGGATACTTATTGTCGGGTGGGTGGACAGCATGTTAAAAACTCTGATGATCCATAAACAAGAGTCCAAAAGAAAGATTCTCTGCCTATCCCTCTAGTTGTTGACAAGAAGTTGGGGAACTCCATAAATAGATGAAAAAATAACAGATCAGTGTCAAACCTCGGTGCCAAGGCAAAGTTCAGGACATTTACTTTCTCCGCACTTCCCACTACATGGAAGATAGCCAGCACAGCAGACATACCTACAGGAGAGCAGATGCGAAAATTATGCTAGTACTCGCTTTGATTCTTGTCAGAGTGGAAACCTAAGGAGAAAGCAATAGCAATTACCTTGACATGTCATTGTAAAGAGCTCGTTTGCGCAGCATGTATGAGACACATGGTCCACTATCACAAACAAAACAAAAACGTTTTTAATCTGATAAATATTCCCATATCTTTCACACAATTCAAAATTTTCGAACACAGCAAAAGCAACACTGGCAATCACATAACACCTTAAGTAAGCCAGAGTCCATGACAATGACGATTCATTTTTCGAAGTCCAACTTCCATAGTGATGTGTTCTTATGCAATAAAGGAACTTCTTTTCTCTTGTTAGGAAAAATCTTTCCATTTAATCTTATATCAGGCGCTCAGTTTCCAGGCGTTAAAAGCTTCATAAACCAAATCCCACTAGCTCAAAACTAATTAACACAATGAACTTGTAACCATACTCATTAGAAAACACTGCTTTCATCACTCTCCCGATCTTGTTAACAAGCATGCAGCAAAAATATCTTTATTGTATCCTTGATTTTAGTAGCTACAAATAACTTCAGTCTTCGAATGATTAAGTCATACGTGTTTGCTAAACAATCCATGACACTGACCAGGAACTGCAATTTGAATCATTATAAACTCAAAACCAAAAACACTAAACATCATATTCCTGATCGACAAGAATATATGAAAAACAAACTCATATAGCAATCCCACAATCATAAATTCTTTCAAACAAATTAAAAAACTGACCCAAAAAACAAGATCCAAATGCAGTATCAAAGCAACAGTGCATTAAAAAGATGACAGAACTTACCAAAATAATGAGAACAGACAATCTGCATACCAGTCCACCATAAAGCAGAAAATCAGAACAGAGATCAAATGTAAATAATAGTATATTATCAATAATATATCAAATTTTGCGATAAAACAAAGTATAATTATATAAAAAAAAAAGAATAAATTCAACTGCCAAGATAAAAAAAGAAGAATATTAACCGGAAAAAACAAGCGGTTTGGACGAGTCCTAAAAATTAACATTTCGGTTTCAATTTTACGTTTATATTTTTACAAACAACCAAACAGATGGCTACAAAAATAAAAACAAAGGGCGCTAATTTGTTTGGCAGCTGAGAAAACGAGAGGGAAGACAAAGTCAACCTATGAAAATCTCAGAGTCAACTACGCAATAAAAAAGAAAAGCAAGATTAGGCTAAGTTTTGGCGAAAATTCTGTTTACAGAGCATTAACAGAATCGCGTTCAGAAATCAAATCAAATCAAGATTGACAAAAATAACAACGAATCAAACAAAATAATAGAACCAGTAAGAGAAATTCTAAACGAAGAAACAGAACGAAAAGAAAAGGTGTGGGGAAAGAGAGAAGAGTGCATACAAGGAGTATCGGCGGAGATGGTGCTCAAGAGATTGGTGTGCCAGACATTCCTATAACTCTTACGCACCTCCATTTTCTCAACCTGATCGTCCAGCCCCATTTTCCTCTGGTTTCTTAGAGAGAGAAGAGAATGGGAGGGGGATCTTGTCAGGTACGGGAAGGAATTGTAGCGTTCAGTATTGTGGTCTCGTAAAATAAAGAAGAAATAGTACCAGCACACAATGCGGTTAGGGAAGGCTGCTTCGTATTTTTCGAAAATGTTTTTATATATATATATATTAAAATAATATTTTTTAAAAAAATATTTTTAATTTTTGTATATTAAAACAATTTAAAAACATTATCTTTAAATAAAATTAAATTAATTTCTCATAAAATACCCTTTAAAACACAATTACAAACAGCTCCGAAACAGTAGCGTGGAAATTAGAGATGTGTACAGCTGGAAAACGCGCAATGGCGTAATAAAATTAAGACCCTCTAGAAACAATTTGACCGTTTAATTTGAAGTTGCCCTTCGGTCCCACCTCCAACCAATCCATATCTATTCCAGGGTTTAAGGCTTTCATTCCGTACGTCCTTATACTCTTTGTTTATTGTTTAAAACGTCCCTCGAGTATTCTTTGTTTTAATATTAACCTTTTATGTAGCCATTTTTTCAATGTTGTCACGCCACTTGTGTTGGTGTATGCGACTAATACTAGTATGTTGGCACGCAATTAAACAGTCATGACATGAGTTGTTTTCAGGTAATAGCTCAGTCCTTATATTCTTCTTGATTTTGCTAATAGATCCTTTAACGTTTTCTTTACTTGATAGTTTTTTTTTCCGATCAATTGATCATGGATATGGCTGTTTTTTATGATTTTGATTTATTGTGTTGTTGTTTTTTCATGTTTGAAGGGTTTATTGGTTGTTTAGCGTACGACGGAAGGGTTAAATTGACGAATTGATTTTGTGAGGGTTCAATTGTTGTTTGTGGGTTGTGGAATTTTCCAATGAGAATTGCCAAGTTATTTTAGTGGTCACACCAATTTTATTGTGGGCGTAGTGATTTCTTAGTTTTATTTGTTCATTTAATTAAATATTAGGAAGGTATTTGGTAAATCAAAATTCCATGGCTATATATTATCTTTTAATCACCTAAAACTACTTTTTTATATATAATCATGTGTTCCAAGTTTATCAAGAGTCATTAAAAATTAATTTATAAATAATTTTACAATTCACATTTATCTCTATGATATATTTCTCATGAGCATTCCGAACATAATTACAAGTAGAGGGATTTATAATCGCAAAAAAAAAATATAAAAACACAAGTTTTCTTAAAACATAAAAAAAATTTCTTGTATGAATTTTATCTCAATATTTTTTTAAAAAAAAACTCTCCAAATGTTCATAAATTAAGGGATTCATACTAAAAAAAAAAAAAAAGACATAAAACGAGTTCTCTTCAAGAACAAAATTTTTTTAAGAAACTTCTCAAGCATACATATTTTTTCTATTGATTTGATGTCTTTGAACATTAAAGTTATACTAGATCAAGCCTAACACGCCTTGTAAAGTTCACCTGCAAGACCTTGAAGAGAGATGAAGAAACATGTTCAAAGTATTCATCAAGTCAAGCCAAGAAAAGTATATCAAATCTTCACCGTGTTCTCTTGAAGCATCAAATCTCTAGCTTTGAAAGATCCGGGCCTCCAAATATTCTTCAAAAAAAAAACAGTGGGATGGCAATTCTTTTGTGAAGAATTTTCGTATTAGAGAATTGTAACATTTTCTGATTTCTTGGACAATTTTGCAATGGAGCTGGTGGTTAAATTTAATAATGTTCCTACATGTCTGGGAATGTAATTGTAATTATTTTTTAAAGTATATTTTATTTTAAAATATATCAAAATAATATATTTTTTATTTTTTAAAAATATTTTTTTAATATCAACGCATTAAAATGATCTAAAAATATAAAAATATATTTATTTAAAGTAAAAAATTTAAAATACAAAAATAAATAGTGGTTGGTACTTAATTCCACCCACTGACAAAAGGATGTGACGGTGACAGAATCGTAAATATAAAATTGATATTAAGATAGAAAAATAAAATAGAGATTTTTGAAATAAAAAATGCATGGATGTACAGTGGAATTAAACCTATACCTATTGACTTTAGTTGTGGTGAAAGAATATTTTTTGTCTACACATGCATTCACTAGTTTCCAGGCCCGCGCAGCTGGATTAAAAAAAGTTGAATGCGAAATAAAAGTCTGTAAAATAGATATGATAATAAAAATTGACATGTATAAAATTGATTATCAATTAAAAAATAAAATATTTGTTTAAGATAATGATAATTTCATATAAAATAAAACAAACTATGAAAATTAATTAAATATTAAATTAAAAAAATTCAGTAAAAACAACAAAAATAAAAGATAAAATTAAAAAAACAAATAAAATTATTTGCATTATTATCAAATTTAATCTAGTAGGTCAATTTTAAAACTCCCAACTTGATTTATTGTCCAGTCTGATTTTAAAATTAATTTATATAAAAGTTGTTTCTATAAGACTCAGTCTAAGTGGTGGCTCTAAAGATAACATGAACAACTGATAAAAATATGGTTTGACTTCAAACTTTTTTTTTAAATGATTTTTTTAATATTAAAATAATAATATATTGAAATGATCCTGGCTTCGCGGTTTAACTCGTCAAACACATAAGCCAAATCATGAACCCCGTTGAGTTTAAAAATTTTGTTAAAAAAATTATTTTTTTAATTTAATGAAATAATAATAAAAATAAACATTTATAAATTAAATAGTAGTTAATTACCAAGAAATTTCTTTGAAAATATGATGATCTCAACGCAAACAATTCATGTTAATAAATTCAAAATCAATAAAATATTCGCTGTTAAGATTGAGAGAGAGAGAAAAACATTTAATGGAAATTAAAAAAAAAATGTATGGAAAGAAAAACAACAGGAAAATATAATTAATAAAAATTAAAATTAATCTCTTTCACTGTCATGTCGATGGGGGGACCCGTAGTCGTTGATTTTCCATATATATATATATATATATCAACTGCTATATATAAAAAAAAAAAACAACGGTTATATAGTACTCGTTTTGTCCAATTTAATTAGCCTTCATGACTTTTCAAAAGTCATTATAACGTATATTTGACTATTTTTTATATAACGTTTATTCATTTCTCGAAGAGAAACCACTCTGCTCTGCCTATCGGGCCGCCGACCCTTGGTTATTCAATGCCATTATTATTTATTACAGAGAAAAATGTCATCTCCTTTTCAAGTCAAACTTCCCTTCTTTTTTTTTTTATCTTGTGATTGTTATTTATTTATTTATCAATAATTTTTCTTTATTTTTTTAAAATCATTATTATTATCATCATCATTATCTAATTAATATATATAAAAAATAATTTTACATCCCAGGTTGAAATCTTATCATATTATAATCATTCAAAGAGAAAAGTTTAATCCGCACAACACTGCAAATAAAAAAAATTAAATGAAAAAAAAGGGTTTAGATATTGCCATCATGTTTTTTTAAAAAATAAAAAACTTAATTATAAATTCAAAATCAATCATATAATAGAAGATATTTTTTAAAAAATAATGAGATCGTAACACACCTAACAATATTTTTATTTGATATTGAGACAAAAATATACTGAATTCATAATTCATATCAACCCGTATTAACTTGCGAAATATATATAAATAAATTTAATTTTCAATTAATTCGATGTTAAAAGGCATAAAAAAACAATACCCAAATTATATATAAAAAATTTAAATAAACTTGAATCAATAGCTAAATTCATCATCCAAATCATGTAAGTTACTTAGATTCAATATGTTTTTTAACCAGTATGGTTTTTTCATCAAACTACAGTTCAATAAAGTGCATGAGAAATTTTAGTATGGGATAGTTTTTTAAAATAAAAAAAAAATTACGGAGACGGTTGTGAAGGAATAAAACAGCAAAAACATGCCTGATTTTATTTAAGCTAAACAACAAAAAGAGTTTTTTATTTTATTTTAAGTTAAAAACAATAGATAATTGATAACAACAGTAAAATTATTTTCTTTTTAATTTTAAGATAAATAAAAAAATTATTGATAACAAAATGGGTTAAATTGTATTTTTTTTAATTAAAGGACCAAAAATGTATTAGACAACAAAAAAATAACGTGAACATTACAGTTTAACCTATCAAACTTGTGATTTGAATTATAAACTCAACCAGGTTTCAAATAATTTTTCTCTTAAATATATTTAAAATCTAAATATTAAATAAAAAGTTAGAAAAAAGTACAAAATCACATCCAGTACCCCAATGCACCAGGGCTTTTAAAATATGAGCCCAGGCATGTGGGCCTTTAAGCCCATGTTAGCGTGTCCAAACCTTTTATTTATTTTAATCTTTTCAAGGGTGTCATCCACCTCTTCTTTTATTAAAAATAACAAATAACATTTTTTTTTTATTCAAGCAAACAACATGTCATCTATCCACCCAGATTTCAGTCACCATCATGGTGATTAAAAAATCAAGGTTGAGTATTTTTAGCCCAAAATATGCATTTTAACCTAAAAACATCTTGCAAACACTCTCAGAACATTTCAAAACCAATTTATCAACCCAGTAAACAAAAAAAAAATTTTCAAATCATAAAATCAAACCTGTTAATTTTTTTCTTCCTTTACTTCAATGTGTTTTTAGGCAATATTGAGGTTAATCAACCACCACAAACACTTATCTCATCATGTAAAACTCTTTAAAATTTTTTGACATCAATTTTAATCATTTTTGTAGTTAAAATAGGTGTCAATAATTATTTTTATTTTTTATAGTAGAATTTGGTGATTTTCTCTCTCGTCAAACAAACTATGAACCGTAAAATAAAAAAAGTAAAGTTTTATACTAAACTAGATATTGGATAACTAAAAGGATCGATCACCTATTATCTAAAAAAAAAATCAAAATTAACTTTCTATATAAAATTTAAAGTTGCCACGTGTTTTGCCTGTCTTTGTAACTTTGAGCTTCTGTCTTTTAATTCAAATATTTTTTAAAATAAAAAAGCAATTGAGTATTAATTTGCGTTGTAAAGGGTGCAAATGGGCAAAAAGCAAATTTAAAGACAAAAATAAAAAATTAGGAAAAAAATTGCTCTCATAATGAATATATAAGAAAGTGAACAATAAAACGTAGAACAGAAAAATGCCACACAACTTAATGTTTTGTTAATTGAAGCTCAAATTATATTGAGGTAGTAATTGATATTACAGTAATAATTATTTTTTAAAGTCTTTTATTTTTGTTTTAAGATACATGAAAATAATATTTTTATTATTTTTTAAAATTTTATTTTTAACATTAGTATTTTAAAAAAATTAAAAAATTAAAAAAAAATAATTTTTTTAAAAAATATTTATTAAAAAAAAAAACATGGCATTAGCGGGTAAACAAATAGGTATAAAAAGAGTCAGGGACCGTGATACTCTTCTTTGGGAGCTTTATGGCTGCCTTGAAAAATCAGCCATGATATTCCCTATCGGCCAAACTATTCGGACTGTAAACCACCAACATTCTGAATAAATCTGCTCTGCTGCATGAGAAGCCAAGTCAGGGGGCAAAAAAGCAGCAAATATAAATTAAACAAAATATAGTGTTTGTTTCTGCGGATTATCTGTTTTTAAAAGTGGTTTAGAAACTGTTTTCTACTGGAAAAGCATAAAATTGATGCTTTTGAGTTTTTTTTTTAATATAGGTGTGATGATATCATAATTTTTTTTTAAAAATAAAAATATATTTTAATATATTTTTAATTAAAAAAAATATTTATAAAAATAACACTACACTGCATTACAAGACAAACACTTGAACTAGAATTTCACAGTTTTAACTATTACGAAACCTAAAATATACAGGAAAAATACTATAGATATGCATTGAAATACCGGATTATAATAGTAAAATTATGGTCTTGCCTTTAACAAAAAAAAAATCAAATAAAATGACCTTGAAGGTAAAATTATTGATCTTTTCATGAGGTTAATTTGTCATTATTTATTTGTCTAGAGGTAATAATGTCTTTTTATTTTTTTTGTAATAGTTAAATTATTATATTACCTTTTTAAAAAATTGACGTTGGGTCTAGGGGCTTTGTAGGATTTTCATTTTACTATAAACAATGTAATAACTCCATTGCCGTTACTATCAATGTATTTTAGCCTTGACTTTAGGGGTTTAGTAATAATTTTATAATGTTATTTTCTTGAATTATCATTTAATCATAAGAGCATTTTAGTATTTTTCAAGATAAAAAAAATAAAAAAAATATATGTTAAATCATGATAATCACTTGTTAGCTATCTTTGGACATCACATGCAACTAACTCCAGTGGTTGTGGTTTTGCTTCTGCTGTTTTATTTGATGCGTCTTGACATCCTGGATAGCATGTGTATGGTAATTAGGTCTAGTTTAATGCAAGTTCAGTTTTTTTTTCTCTTTCATCTACCTGGATTTGGTCACTACCTTTTAAAGAATTCACTTCAACCTTCAATCTATTTACCCTTCAAATTTGATAATAGTTCTTTCAATTGCAAATTTTTTATTTGAAAATATTATTTTTAATTTTATCCTTCTTTAATTTTTTTATTTTTCAAACTTGATCCTTATTTTTTTAATTGCTATTTATTTTACTCGAGGTGATTTATAAAATTTATTTATTTTTGTGATTTCATCCTCTAATTGTTTTTTTTCTTCAATCGGGTTTGATCTTTGTTCTTTTAATTGCTAATTTTATATCTTGATAAGTTTTTTAGTTTGATATTTTTTTATTTTATCTTTCAACTTTAAATTAGTTGAGATTTGAGTTTCCTAATTAAGCGAGGGTCTTATATTTATCAGGCTACAATTTTGGAATATATATTAACTCAAATTTGAAAATTCATCCAAACATGCTTTGTTTTGCATGATATTAAATTAAGGTTGTCTTTTTTATATCATTAAATTAATTGAGCTTATATTTTGCATATTTCATGTTATTTTGGAATATTATCCCAATATTTCCTTGACATTTTTCTTCTTACATCCTTAAAAATTTATCCCAACCCGAGCCGTTGTGCCCACCACTAATTTAGATTTATTCAAGTCATATTTTTTTTTAATTTTATATTTTTTTATTGTAACAACCCCCAAAAAAACATATATAAGTATATACATGTGTCGATTTTATTTGGTGCGCTTTTTTTTTAAATGACAGAGTTTTCTTTATATCTTTAATACCAAATTATCAACTCAAAGAATTTCTCAAGCTGCAAATAACAACCAGAATAAATATAGTTCACAACAAGCATTAATTTATTAAGAAAAAAATATGTTTAATTTGGCACACAACAAAACTATATACTAGCTTAATATAGACAGTATTCTTAATTACATCGCTAGTCAAAAATAACTTAAGTATTTAAATTCTTAAACACACATATTACATATATAACAACAAAATATCAACGCTTCCAAATACATAATTAATTTAAACAAAAGGTTTCTATCTATGCATTTATTTTCCATCTTGTGGGTGCGGGGTAAATAGTAATATATTTATATGACATGTAAATATTAGGTAAAAATTAAATATTACACTTTACAATAAACAAACAAAATAAAAACCATTTAATTCATACTTAATAATACATTCACTATATCATTTAATG
>Ga0325410_1007414_pt1 | contig 11987 bp, 5 predicted proteins | sample PopdelMetagenome_16_FD_206182 | JGI IMG/M metagenome (GOLD analysis project Ga0325410, IMG submission 206182) | Populus deltoides microbial communities from Bellville, Georgia, United States - Xylem-PdIQD-R3 | ecosystem: Host-associated > Plants > Phyllosphere > Stem > Wood/Secondary xylem... | reverse complement strand
CCTCTAATAAAAATGCAGTAATAAGATACTTGTTTTACCGGTGTTATAATAAACAAAACCATTGTTATAATAAGCATAACCATTGTTCTTCACTATCAATCACTTTAATTAAGCCATATAAAGAGTCATCTCATCATATTAGATTATTATATATTAGATTTCCCAACCTCATCAATATTATATACATGTTTTTAGTTTCCACTTCCAGTCATTTCCTTCTCTTCCTAATTCTAGAAGGTTAATTAATTATATATACCAATATTAGTTTATAGGGTAGGATAAGTATAAATTTTGCCCTTCAATTTTCAATTTGATCCCCCGTTTATCAAACATTACCTAATCAGGTTTAATTGTGCAGTAGGGTATGTAGTTGTGCATCCCCAACCCAACAATAATTGAGAAGGGGGAAAAAAAAATAAAACAGAGAAGAAGCAATGAGCTTGCAGTGATTGGATCGATATTTTGCTAGCTACAAAAAACACAACCTCTTGCTCCTCCAGGGAAAAGAATCACACAACATGAAGAGAGGGAATGCCTTTTCCTTTTCCATTTTTCCTTATTAATCTCATTTATATCTTAGATCGAAAGCTATTTTTTCATCAGATAGTTGTGATTTTAACGTTCTTATGGCTTTTATGATGGCAAAATATGTACTTGCCGGTCACTGGTTCATTACACTCATGTAATTCATTAGATTTTCTAGCTACACATCTTCAAGGATGGAAGATCATAATTCTTTATTTTTTAGTTCAAGCATTCATCTGTGATCAAGCCCCATTTTATACTTCTCTGAAAATAACCGTGAACTTTGATTTCAAGTATTGAAATTTAACCTAAACATGATAGATATCAACTCGGACAGATATAAAAAGATGAATATTTTATGTTAGAGAATAATATAAATCATATCTTGGGACCTTATTTAACAGCTTAAGTTATCGGGTTGAATTGGTTCTTTGACATGGTATCAGAGTCTTGATGACCAAGCGGTCATGAGTTCGAATCTCGTCATCCTTATTTATTTGATAAAAATATCTGTGTAAGTTTCAAGCTCAAATGATCTTCACTTGAGAGGATGTGTTAGAGAATAATATAAATCATATATTGAAACCTCACCTAACAACTTAAGTTATTGGGTTGAATTGGTTCTTTAATATTTTAAATAGTTATTTTATCCATTGAATATTGGATAGGGTATAAATATTTCAAACCCACTGTAAACTTTACCTAAATCCGATGCTAATATATATGTAAAATCCCAAGTTAATTTGGAAAGAAACCAAATTGGAATCGAATGAACACAATGCCATGCATCCCAGCCAGCCAGCACGTGAATAGTGATTTAACACAAGCAAGGGACTTGGTTTTCCACGCTCATCTTCACGCAAAAAAGGTACAAAAGGAGCTGCCGCAAACAGAGAACATGGACACAACATCGGTTTACACAGGAAATAACAAGTGGCTCGTTCCATATATCGAATAGATTTCTCCAAATCTTGAAGTCAATCTTCTATTCTCGTGCTTTGTTTAATACTAATTACTCCCATGCAAAAAAGCATCAAACAGAACTCTCTCTTGCACACAATCACGACTATATATATAATATTGCTGCATTGGCCGATATATTGCTCGCTTGGCTTTATTTAGGGCATATATATATATATATATATTTCAATATATATAATAGAGCAAGTTAAATATTAACATGACCTATTCTTTACATGTTACTACGGTATTTGAAGAAACATTCACCAGGAACAAAAAAGAATGTCGGTCTGAGTGACTAAAAACAGACTCTACAAGGGATATAGAGAAAGAGGGAGAATGTATTCCCAAGAAAAGCTTAGTGAAGCACGCGAATGTTTGTGTGTTTTAGTTCTTGGGACTCAAACTTCTCTCTTTGCGAAGAGAGAAATGGACAATTTAACTTGGCGTTTGGAGAAGAGAGAGCCTGGGAGTGCGAAATCCCAAGAAGAATCAAGACAAAGAAAGTGTGCCATGATGATATCTTTATGATTTTTGTATTTGGCAGTGTTTATGTTTGTCCAAGTGATCTCTAAATTTGCTAGTTTCATGGCTCGTGGAAAAGTGTAAAGTGCACAAAGACCGCTGCATTTTTTTATGTGTGTTTTCTTTTGAGTCAATTCATGGAGCCACTTTTGAATGTTCTTCCATGGTTTTGCTCTCTTTTAGGGTTAATTATGCTTAGTATCCCTCTCTAATTAGGTTTTAACTTATCACTTAAATTAAGGGACTTGGATTTTAATAAAATAAATATAGTACAGTGACTCCACTAGTTAAGGGATCTGACCAATCAAAACCCAACAGTAGAATTGCGTTTGACTTAATTAACCCTTCCATAGGAATAGTAAGTTTAAGGAAGGATGAAGGGAAAGGTAAATTGTAGAATTATTGTCATTGTAAAGATGAATTTTTGTTATTTTCACAATGTTATTATTATAATATTATTTGTTTTTAATTTCATCAAACAATTTAATTTCTAATTTTTTCTCGGCTTTTTTAGAAAAATAATTATTTTTTTTTAATTCTATCCTTTAATTATATATATTATTTATTTTTTATGTTAATTTTAATTCTTATTTTTTTAATTTTTTTTCTTTTGTTAAATTGATTTTTTTTTTTTAAGAGTACGGGGAGAAACCGTGAAGGCAGTAGTTATCAGGGCTAAGGGATGTCCAAATATACAGGGTATTTAGTATTTTAAACCATTGGTATCAACAGTCCAGGCCAGAAGTAGGAGATTTATGTTTTTTTTTTTTTTTATCCCTACACATAAAGTCCATCCATGGTAGCAGCAAATGGAGAAATTTCTCATGACTCGTTGTTTTACGATGGAATAATTTGTCAAAATGCTTCCAATGGACGCAACTTCTGTTTCCTTTTCTTTTGGCTTGATCTCTTTTGATTCCTATCCCATCCGTAGCTAGGAGAAGAAGAGGCTATGTTTTGACATGACATTTATGTACCAATATTTTTTACTGTTTTCTTAGTAAATATTAAAAAAAAAACTAAAATGCATCTGAAGTTCTTTATTAATAATTAAATGATAAAATTACCCTTTAAAATCTTATAAATTTAAGGTTGATTTCAAGAGTGTTTGTCTTCTTATTCTATTTTTTTTTTATTTTTAAATTTGGTTAGGTGTTATTTGATAATTTTAAGTAATTAAATATCATTAAAAAAGTTGTTAATGCATTTAATTCATGCATCAACGCATGATGGCTCCGTACCATTCAAGTGGTGTGTATATGGTTGTTTAGTTACCAAAATCCTCCATCCACGACGGCATTGAGAGTAGCAAGTCGTCCTTTTTCTAGCGGTGTGACGCGTGCTAATATAGAAGGTTTAGTTAGGCTGCGGTGAAATGTTTTCTTTTTTCTCTCATGCCTTTGAAATTTACGCCGGGCCTTTCAAAAACATAATTGTATATTCTAATTTGTAATTTTATTGATTTTAGCTTTTTTTTTATTACTATTTTTTCCATTCAAAAACTCCATCAGAACTGAAAATTTGTACTTAATTTTATTCTTAATTTCAAGGGTCCAACACTACTAATTTTTTTTTTAATATATTCTACTTTCATATTGTTTTTAAAATCTTAACCCGGGGTTTACATGCAACAACAAAGAAGGGTAACCTAAAAAATAAAAAAAAAACAAGAATAAATCCACATACACGTCAACATGAACATAACAAATTCAAATTCAAATAACAATTGAGTACTTATAGATAATTAAAAAAATAACAAATATTTATATTTATAATTTGAAAAATAACAAGTCGCATATTAATCACTTCCATGTAGGACAAGGCTCAGCGGCTGTTCATTTATGCTATGTTGATTAATGAATAATAAAAATAATTAATATGCAATAAAATTCAGAGGAAAATATGATATCACAGAAATATTTTAAATATAATAAAATCATGTACTAAACAATTTTATTACTCACTCATCAATATTTCAGGACAATGCCCGATGACAATTTATTTATTGGATTTATGAATAATTAAAAAATTAATACACAAAGAAATTTCAAGGAAAAGAATATCTTAAAAATATCTAAGCTAGAAAAATGCAAAATTGTAGGGGTTTCCATATATTGAGCTGATAAATTGCTAGATTTCTCCTGGCCTTGATAGCCCATTTCTGATAAACCAAGTTAATGGTTTTTGCTCATATGGGCCCAAAAAGGGGTGATTCAGGTCCTCAATCGATTTATTTCTCGGCACCTGAACAAGTTATCGTTCTTCGTTCTGTCCAGCACATGCTGCGGTTGGTCGCCTATGCCACCACAGAACACAGAAGAGAGGGAGAGAGGGAGAGAGAGACTGATGGAGATAAAGACAATGTTCTTCCATTCTCCTCCTCTTCTTCTTGTTTTGAGCTGCATGTTTTGTGGCCACGGATGCATTAGCCTTCCATTTTCAAGATGAAGGACAGTTTCCACTCTCTGTTTAGTTGACGGGGCAAGAATGTTTATTCTTCAAGTATATTACACAGTTACACAAAATGGCTACTGATCAGCCTCCCATACAATAAAATTCATCAAAGAATTTTAACGAATACTTTCGGTTTAAGATTGGTAGAGATGCTCCAAGCGATGCACGAAATACCCTTCTAGCGGTCGCTGCCCTGATTGCAGCTGTAACCGTTGAAGGAGGTGCAGATCCATCCTTTGTTATAGGAAACCTCAAATGTCCCTCCATTTTTCATGACTTGTTATTTGCACTAGAATATATTCTCAAAGGTAATGGCAAACTAATAGAGAACAAAATAATAAACGGAGCTCCCAGCTCTGCTCAACCATCAGGCAATTGATCTCATACTATCAAATATCAATAAAAATCATTTCTGTCACCAGTTTATGATTATAGTCGTTTTTTTTTTAATTCTTTCTTGTTGGCCTAGTAGTGAGGTTTAGACTGAGTTTAACGAAGAACCCGATAATATCTTTTTATATTCAAATTAAAATCCAGCTCGAATGAAGTACTGAGTTGCGGGTTTAATAACTAAAAGTTTTAGTGCATGAATGTCTCCAACGTATATTTAGTCTCCATTTCATTTCCGATTTGCACATAATTTATCTATTTGGCCTGATTGTATATATGATATCTTTTTTTGTCAGTAACAAATCATGTTCAGGATATTGACATTCTAGTCAGTTGGAAGTAAAAAGCTTTCATTAATCTTGGACAGGATTTCATTGCGACAAGAATGATGTCATAGATTAGTATGTTATGTCAGCCACTAATTATAAACTCTTCACAATGTAAAGGAAAAAAATTGAATGATGAAAAAATTCACAGGTTCAGATGCTTGGCCAACCAACAAGGAATGAGAGCAGTCAAAGGTTAACAATCATGCCCAAATCATTAAAAAGACTAGCACAAATATGTTTTCCATTGCATAGCTTCAATAGACAACTCGAATAAGACGCGTGTACTAAAGAGTGAAATGCTCCAAGCAAATTCAATACAGAATCAAATAAAAGATAGACCACAAGCAACATCAGCACCGCCCGAAAACGGCTGCTTCAGGTGCCTGGGCTACAGTACTGGAGGCAGGGGCAAGGGCTGCGTCGCCATTACTTCTAGCCTGGTGTTTGGCAAGGCAAGGATCGGCGCACAATGTTGGCAGATAAGTTCCTGGAGACATTGTTTTGTTGTATGAAAAATGTTAAGAACTGCATGTGAGAAATTACAAAGAAATATGGCTATTCGATTCATTGGTGGCAGATAAAGAAGTGTAAATGGGTACCTTCTCCCAAGGCCATATTGGAGTATAGATCAACAATGTTAGGGCAAGCTTGATAGCATTCATCTGAGCAAAGTTTAGCCAAAAACTGAGGCTGAAGGAGAGTGTCTGATGAAACACCAACAGTTTCTCTATGGAGGCCACATGAACTAACACATTCATCGCTCTCAATCCATTCATTCACGGTATCTACAAAAATCTCTGTTGTCTTGCATTGGTACTTAACAGTTCCATCTTTTTCTTCATAATTCTCTAACAAGCATCTCTGACCAGAGGTTGCGATTGAGTATGCGCAAAGATCCACCGGCAACTGCTCACATATAAGCTCACCTAATAAATAAGAAAGAATTTAGTACTAGTATACAACATTGCTATATTTAAGGATCCATCTCACTATTTTGTTCAAATCCAGGGGTCTAACGGACATCAGAAAAAAAAAAGTTCATATATAAAACGAGAAGGTGAAGGATGGATTTACCGAGAGCTCCATGAAGGAGAAGAGCGAACGCTAGGAAGATGATCAAGGCCATTTTTCAGTCTAGAAGCAAACAGAAAATGTACTTTAGCTATAGCTTGTGTGAGACGTTAGGATACTAGGGTTTGTGTTTATATACAGAGAGAGTAGGGATCATCGAATTTTTATGCTGATTAGTTAACAAGGAAATGATTTAATTTTCGGTATCAAGAGTTCTTTGGTAACATGATTAAGGCGTCATTAAGTGATGTTTTAGTGGCACTTGAAGAAAAATTTATAATTTCATATCAAAGCTTACCATTTTAATTTTAATATTACCTAACCAAGTTTGCTGATTTTTAGTTACAGATTGAAGGTAAAATCATGCAGAATCCCTACTCTTGTGATGATTTTTCTTCAATTTCATATTACTGGGTGTCTTTCCAAATTATAAGAGCTTTGATTATGGGTGATTAATTAGACTCTTATACTACGAATGTTTTGAGTATAGTTGTTAAATCTAATATGACTCATGAACAGTTTAGCTTAGACAATCTAAAACTTGAATTTTAATTCAATTTGAGTTTATATTAATTGATTTATCTGAACAAACTCAATCCAAATTTAATGACTTAATTGTATAAACACCAAGAATTATATATATAGACACATGCTCGAGGTAATATTATCCTAATAAAAACGGTTTATTAAGATGAACCGGATAACTTAGTGACTTGAAAATATGACAACAACGAGTTTGAGATAGTGAACACAATTAGGTTTTTAATAACCCAAGGAGGACAGATGCCACTTCGTTACATAGGTCCAGTCCCTGTATAGGCCTGCATAAGCCCACTTTGGCAAGTTAATTAACATGAGCATTTTGTACAACTTTCACACACAATTTTACGGAGGTGCCTCCATTTTTTTTCCAGCAAAGTTTTGGTGTACATGCACTTCTATTAAAATTCCATGAGAGTAGAATATTAACAATTTAATGAGCAAATTATGCTAAGAATTTGTTAATGATAGATACAAATAAAATGGACAAAAAAACCCTCTGAAACAAATTAAAAAAATTCCTTCAAAATAGATCCAACAAGAATACTGCTTGAGCTTAGGCTTGATATCCCGAGCCCATCTTCCTAGAGGGAATAGACTCGGGCAAGAAGCTCGAGCCCATGCAGGGCGTATGCCTAATGTGGACGTGACATGCCTCACACTTTTGGTGGTGGGTGTGTACCCTAGCCCCCTCATGGACTCCAGCTTCTATGCTCGAGCCCAACATGCTTGGGTTTGGGAGTGCTCCTTAAACCCAACATGTTTGGGTTTAGACAGTGCACCCAGACCCACTTTCACTCCTTGTTGGCTTGGGTTGTCAACCCGATCCCAGCATGTTTGGGTTTAAGCAGCGCACCCGGATCCACTTTCACTCCTTGTGGGCTCCGGTTGTCAACCCGATCCCAGCATGTTTGGGTTCAAGTAGCACACCGGGATCCACTTTCACTCCTCGTAGGCTCGAACTGTCACACTTGAGCCCAGCGTGTTTGGGTTCAAGTAGTGCGTTCGAATCCACTTTCACCCCTCATGGACTCGGGCTATCACGCCCTAGTCAAACGTGTGGTCCAGGTTGCGCGCTCAAATCCACTTTCACCTCTCATAGGCTCGGGCATATTCACAGAGCCTAACATTCCCTAATGATTTTTTTCTAGACCCCATGCAAGTCTCTCAGTATTTTATATTGATTCAATACGTATTATTTTGAGTAGAGTACAACTCAAAATATCGCAAGGGTAAAATTACACTCTAGACCCTTCTATTCACAAAAGACGAGACTCATGAGCTATAAATACACAATGAGACCTTATGAACAAGTGTTCACAATCTCTTCATTCTCAACATTTTTAGCATATATATTTTTAAAGTCTATCTCACTAAAATATCATTGCATTTTTTCTCTTTACAAAGTTACTAACGTTACCATCAGAGAGTCTTCACCTCCACCAAAAGAGACCTTTTACAGGTACTAGCCACAAGACACCTTGGATTACCAAGCACCAAGTATAAGTTACCAATCACCTTGGCTAGGGAAAATGGATGAGATTGCTAGGACCAAATGATTAACCGATTATCTAATCTGAGAGCCCTATTCTTAGGCTACTTGGATTTTGTAGGACATCATCAGTTAACTAGCTATTATTTCCTCGTACACTTATGTCGCTAGCATACCATCCAACACAAATTGCAGAATTTATGTACTAGCAAATTATTAATAAGGTAAGCATTGCGAATCCATGGGGCAGGGCAAAAATTCAATTATGTTTTTAACTCAATGGATGAGATGCAGTTTCTTTGCACTAAAAATAATAAGCATAAAAAAAGCTGACGAGAAGGATGATTTGATGATTAAGAAAACATATTTTCATTTTAATTATCAAACCTGAGTTTGGTTGTAAAAGCAAAAATCTTATATTAAATCATTTAATCCTGATATAGATAACATATCTTTCACTTGATTGATATATTTAGAGGGTGTTTGAAAGTGCGGTAACAATTGCTTTTCAAAGTGCTTTTTGTTTGGAAATGCATCAAAATAATTTTTTTTTATTTTTAACATCAATATCAAAACAATCCAAAAACACTAAAAAAATTAATTTAAAGCCAAAAAAATTCAAATTTTAATGAAAAACAAGTTGAACCGTAACCCCAAACAGGCACTTAATTTTAGTGCATGAAAATAGACCAAAGATGTCCCTTACCATAAAACCAAAAAAAATAAAAGAATGAGTTCAGAAATCTACACATCTATTCAATCCTCCATAGTTATTAAACTTGACTTGAAATCTAACTTGATAAAGAATCTAAGTTATTAGATTACTGGATCAACTCTTATCAATATTTTTTTATATCAAAATATGTCATTTCTATCTTTTTTATTTTAAAAAAATCTTTGGTTTTGGTTTAGACAGGGTTTGGCTAGGTCAATTGAATCGCAATGTGAACCTATTAAGTTACCTATGTTTGACCTTATCAATGTTAAAACCTAGTTGGAGTTAAGTTTCGAATCACAAATTTATCGAGTCGATCTACTGGTTGAGTTTAATAATTATGTATTCCTTTATGACTACTTGTTTATTACAAGTTTTGTAACTTGTTATTTATTGAACATGTGAGGCAATAAGGTATAGTCAGCGGACCTGATAACAACATACTTCTTTAAAATAATTTTACTAGCTATATCTAGGTAACTTCCTTTGTATCCAAGTCTTTTATGAAGTTTACTAACTCACCACCATGTTAACACAATCAAAATACTAGCTTAGAAAACTCAATAAAGCAAAGAAACTAATTTAACATGTGATGGATCAATAATTATTGTTTTATTTTTTTATGTTTGTTTGTTTGAAACTGCTCTCTAAAGGGTTGACCATGAGAAGATTAAGACCCATCATCTTTGAGCTCAGCCAAGTGTCGGGTCCAGATGCTTATGAGTTTGACGAGTTGTCAAACCTATTATTTATTGGCTCAGCCAAGTGTTAGGCCTAGTCACCAGTGAGTTTAGTGAGCTGCTAGACCTATCATTTCTAAGCTCAACTAATCATTAAGCCTAAACACTTATGGGTCTGATAAGTTACTAGATCCATCATTTTTAGGCTCAGCCAAACGCGGAGCCCTAAAATTGCCTGATGGATCAAAGATATTTTATTATGATAGAATCATAGATCAGGGAATTTTTTTATCTTGATAGGACATACCAACATTTCCCCTACTAGGAAAAGAAGCACCTTAGGGCTATAAAATGAGGAAACAAAGATGATAGTGTTAGGTTCAATTTTTTCTCTCTGTTTTAACAATGACAATTATATCATAATAGAAAAACTCTTACTCAAAGGTATAATTGATTTTTACTGAACTGATTCTAATTTAATCATCGAGATACCCAAATAGATAAAAGATGACCTTTTACAAGTAACAATGATGATTTACCTATGCTTTCACCATGGAAGGGTAGGTCAGATTGCTAGAACTAGGAGATTAATGACTTTATCCTAGGCCTAGGCTCGACCTTTAACCTTATGAGATAAAATAGAACCTCATCATTGGTGCTGTTTGTAGGAAAATTATAAAAGAGCCACCGATCGCTCCTCTAGGAGCTAGGCCATTATCATTCCTAATTACCATTGGATTTGGGGCCGTTAAGTTTTGAAAGATTGTCATCAGGTGCCAACAAGATGTCAGTTCAAACCATGTAAGTTCAAGAGTTATTGCAAACCGGTAGCTTAATTTCTATTATCATCCTTAATTACTATCGGAATTGGAATTTTGAGGTTTTAGAAAGCCTTCAATGGCTACCAACAGAGTGTTGGTTTAATCCATGCAACTTCAAAAGCTATTGGTAACTAATAACTTCTATCAAGCTCATGGACCTCATAGGTAGATGATCCATAAATAAAGAGGTTACGTTATCTTTTCTCCAGTCATATTTTTATAATAATTGAAGGACCTTTGTTTATTAAAGAAGATTCCTCTTCCTAGTGCTACATAACAATTTACCTTGGAAGAGATTGACATGTTCTTCATAGGGCAATCGCACCTTCCTTTAAAAACATGATGGACTCTGCCTAGTTGAAAAGTTTTTTTGTTATTATAGGATTAATGTCCATAAGGCCTTATGTAGACCAAAATTAAAGCCATTTAACACCACTCCCTACCAAGAGGCTTCTTAATGTTCCACAATAAATACACCTAAACTAAATGACATCTCTCATTGTTCTAAAAAGATAAAGCTCTTATGAATCTAGCTAAGGCTAGCTCATCTATCGCCTGTAACTAGAAATGCTTTATTAAGTATTGTTGTTCGACCTAGAAATGTTTTATTAAGTATGGGCATCTGACCTAGAAATGCTTTATTAAATGTGGGTAATGGATCCAGAAATGTCTCATTAAGTATAATCGTTAGACCTAGAAACGCTTCATTAAGTATGGGCGTTGGACCTATAAATGCTTTATTAAGTATGGATAATAGATCCAAAATTTTTTTGTTAAGTGTTGGAATTAGACCTAAAAAGGAACTTTATACAAGGACTAAAACTTGTGCAAATCAACAAAAGAATTAGAAAAATATGATATGTACAAAACGAGAGTACACATATATACGTAGGGGGTCTAAAGATCTAGCTTAGGCTTCTTAGTCATATACTCCCTTTATAGAGTCGAAGTAGCCCTCACTAGGAAGACATCTAAGATGTTCGAGACTAACACTAGATGGAAGGCTGCATTAAAATCCATTTGCATCCCTTTGAAGAGGTTGAAGAAATATAGGTTGGATATGACCAAGAATATCTATCTTCCACCGTCTTAGTCAAAGCTATCGAGCCCTTGAAAAACTCTTGAAATTTCTTATAAGAATCTCTCAAAGACTCCAACTTCACTTGAAGGAATCCTTTAAAAACTCAAGCTTTGCTTGAAGATGCTGGTTCTCTTTCTTGGTACAAATAACTCAGCTCGTGTGGTAGCAATCTCACTTTGGAGTCCCTAACTTGAAGAAGCTCCCTTTTCAAGAGAATCACCTTGTTGTAGGAGGCCTCAAATGCTTTCTCCTGAGATCTCAATTTGAGGGAAAGACCATACATTTGGTCCTTTAGTCTGGAATAAGCCACCTTAATGCTTTGTAGTTTAGCCTCTACAACATTTTTTTTCTCCTAAAGGTAGTCAAAGGTTGCTTGATTTTCCCTATTTACAGTCATGACCCTT